>OHAY01000789.1_pt1 | contig 31870 bp, 26 predicted proteins | sample 1577191 | NCBI WGS metagenome assembly OHAY01 (sample SAMEA3541504, study PRJEB24748) | human gut metagenome | biome: human gut; feature: human-associated habitat; material: faeces | place: China | collected 2012 | reverse complement strand
TCCCGCTGGCAGCCGGAGCCCTTCATATCTTCGGCATTGATTTCCAGATAACCCCAATGTGGGCAAGTGCCCTGATGGCATTCTCCAGCGTAAGCGTAGTGCTCAATTCGCTGAGATTAAAATTGTCGTAAATAAAATAAGGCTGCCAGCGATGTTTATAAAATACTGTCGGTATGCAGCAAAATCATCATGAAATAAAGCCTTCATGATGATTTATATTAAATAGGGGTAGGACGTGAATCCTACCCCTTTATTGTTTGTATTGATTGCTTCTGTATTGATTACTTAGCAATACTCATTTACTTGATAACAACCTTTCTTGTAGTACCATCAGCCATCTTGATGATGTTGATGCCCTTCTGCAAGCTGTTGATCTTCACACCATTGATTGTGTAGATGCCTTCTGCTGCATTTACTGCAGGACGATTCTCGATATTCTCGATGCCAGTAGCTACACCGCCAGTACCCTTTCTTGAAATACCCAAGACAGTGATAATACCTGCACCACCATAGCCCTTCGTGAACTCAACATACTGTACTTCCTTAGACTTATCAACCTTCACACTGTACTCATAGAGACGAATCTTACCTGTATCGATATCGTCTTTGTAATATGGAAGGCTCTGTTTTGTGATAATACGACCCAAGCCATATACAGCCTCGCTACCTGATGGAGATTCTGCAAACCAATCCTGAGGAGTGAAACGATCATTATAACCATGAGTTCCGTCTGTGTAATATGGACAAGCCACAAGACTACCAGAACCATTGGTTGAAACAACGAGGAAGTAAAGTTCCTCACACTTCTCTGGAGTCACGAAGTTCAGATTACCAGTTGAGTAGTAAGATCTGAGAGTGAGAGCATTCTTCTGACTGAAGTCTGCCATCTGGAACTGAGTTCCCTTCGCTGTTGTCACGATACCATCGCTGCCACAAAGTGCACCTTCCTTCTGAACACCATCAGTATAGAATACCCAACCCTGGTTGTCAAGAATATCATCACTGAAACTCTTAGAAGGCTTACCCTCTGCGATAACATCGACATTCCAACCTGTCACTGCTACGGGAGCTACTGCTGGCATAGCTGCTGCAAACTGCTCATAAGCCTCAACCTCAGCCAAAGAAGGATAGAAGTATGGATTCAAGTTACAGATCACTGCGATATACTTAGTCTCCTCGAAGTCTGGCAAGATGTACTCCAACTTAGAAACCTCACCCAGGTCAGAGAATGTCTTCACGCGCTTCAAGTTATTGATATCGTTACCTACAGCGATGCTAATCTCCTTGTTGACGATACCTGCTTCATCGTTATCATTTGTACCCTTGTTGTTGTTAGGGAGGTGGATAGCAACCTTAGAGAGATTCCAAGACTTTCCCTCTGGAGCTGTAAAGATAGCCCATGCATCATCTTTATGAGTAGAAGGATTCTCGATAGAGGTAAGTGCATCCTCCACCTTGTCGCCATCGGTCAAGCCTGAGATGTCATACTTATCGAATGAAGCGCCGAATGCATAGTCTTTCTGGTAGTGACGTACCTCAGCGGTAGCACCTGTCAAGACATTAGGCTGTGTATTAGAGTCGATGCTAATATTCACAACACGCTCCTTATATGTACCACCATTGTCAACAGTGATAGTAACTTTCTCAACACCCATCTTCATACCTGCTGTTACAGGGATAGTGAATGTGCAGTTAGCCTGATCTTCTGTGATAGTACCCACCTTCAAACCAGCAGAAGACTTCACGCGGCAAGAGAATTTAGGATCTCTTGGATCACCATTCAAGTCGTAAGTTACAACGATGTTCTGTGTCTCACCAGCGTTCATCTTCATCTCAGAAGAAGGAACCGAAATAGACATATTGTTGTCCTCAGAACCATATACTTCAAACTCCCAAATACGGAGAGTACCGTTAGCCTCAGGAATCAACTTCACGTAACGTGCCTTGTAAGGAGGAATGTAGTCGGTCTTGACGCTCTCGCTTACACGATTTTCAGCATCAACCACTGTTGTCCAGGTCTCACCGTCGTTAGACAACTGAATCTTATAGTTGTTGATCTGTTCAACACCACTCTCAGGACCATAGTTACCATCATAGATACGGAAACCATAGATACGATATGCGCTCTGGCAATCGAAGATAGCCCAACGTTCGCTCTGCAATGTACACCACTTATCACTGGTTTCGGTTGGATAAGTTACGCCATCGATAATCTTCCAAGGTGTCTCTTTATAGTTGGTAGAGTTAGAGTAGCTAACCACCTTCTTGTCTTTTACTACGTTGTAAACAGTAGCAGCGTCTTCTTTAGCAATAACGTCGATAACTTGCTTTGTAGTAGTAGAAGTACCAACAACGTTAGTAACATTTACTGTAACTTTCATCTTACCTGGCTTCTTGGCCACTACGAAGATAGTCTCCTCATTAGTAGGAGTACCTGGCTTGAACTCCAAGCCCTCTGGCAAAATCCACTCCCAAGCAGTAGGTTTACCTGTACCCTTGGCTGTGATAGATGTAGATTCACCTACTTCGAGATAGCTCTTACCCAGAGAGAAGGTAACTACAGGAGCAGTACCCTTAGGATAGTCAAGCTTGATGCTCTTAGCAGGCTGCTGCTTCATATCCTTCATCACTGGAACTACTTCCATCTCGAGGAAATTGTCAACACCATTACGTACGAATGTAGGAACATAGAAAGCCTCGCCTCGAGTCTGACCTACCAAGATGCGTTCACCATTGTCATGCTTCTTATAGATATCGAAGTGATCGAAATCATCGTTATAGGTATAATCCCATGTCAGACGCACATCGTTCTTTTCTGCACCGAGAGTTGTGGTTGATGCAAGATTCTCTACTGCGACAGATGCAGGAGCATAACCTGCTGGCAATACTGCGAGCTCACCGAGCTTCAACTCATAATAAGGAACCTCTGTCTCACCCTTCATGTTGAGAGCAATCATATAGATAGTCTTGCCATTGAGTGATGTCAAGTCGTAGTCAGCGATGGTCCAGCCGTTCTTCTCTGTTACTGTAGCATCGGTCAGAGTTACATCTGGGTTGACAGAACTCTCTGTAGCCAACTTCATCTCTACACTACCAGGAGTAGTGGTCTTGTAAACAATACGGAGAGTGCCACCTGATGTTACAGGAATCATCGTCTTATAGAGACGCATGAGGTGATCACCTGTTGTCAAGCTTCCGCTCACCTCGATGCTTGAACCGAAGTTGTAAGCATCTTCCCAGTTGATAGAAGCTGTCAGGTTGCCTTTGTTCTCTATCCACCAGCGCCATGTTGGCATGATGCTCTGTACACCACTATGATACCAGTCTTGTGTACCATTCTTGATACCCTCTACAAAGCGGTGCTTACCCACACCTACGCAGAATGAGCTGACGAAAGGCATATTAGTGATAGTAGAACGCTCTAATACGCGGTTGGAAATTCCTGGCCAAGATGTGGTAGATGTGACTGTTGGATCACCTTCCTGATTTACCCACATCTGCTCTTCATTTTTAAAGGTTTTCTGAATAGCAGCATATGCGCTTGGACCTGTATCATCACTACCAAGAAGGTTCTTTACATTATCCTTCCAGATACGCTCCTCTGGACAGAACAAGTCAATAGAACCTACGTGGCCGGTCGTTGGCATAGATCTGTTGAGGTAATAACCGAATCCGGTATGACCACTACTTACCACCTGGATACCTGCATAGATCTTAGAGAAAGTCTCTTCCTCTGTACAGCCCAGCTGGCTTGCCTGACTACGATAATCGCCATTAGCTCCATACTCCAAGAACTGAGAAGTATTCTTATGTGACTTCAGAATGGTTGGACTTGGTGAACCAGATGCATTGTACCACTGGATTTCCATGTGGCTATTGCCGTCTGCATCAGCGAGTGCATTAAACTCTTTGATGAAACCAGCCCATTCTGAGAGAGTAGAGCCACCAGACTCCTGGTTGATAAACCAACCATCGAAGCCCATATACTTAGCGATTTCATACAATTTCTTGGCAAAGATGTAAGAGCCATTCTCCTTGGTAAGCATTTCACGAACCCAAGCCTGGTTTCCTCCGAAAGCATAAGGAGGGAAGAATATCTGACCGAGAGATTTCACACCACTCTGGTGAGCTGCATCTGTAGATGGTGCTGGTGGAGGAATAATAATACCCTCGCTGGCAGAACCTGCCCAATAAACGAGTTTATCCATATACTGCCAGTAAGTTGGCTGGTATCCCAAGAAGTTGTTAGCGCCCTGAGATGGGCAAGAACTACATGTAGGGAAAAGAATGGTTGCATTACATACCTGTCCCTCATAGAACTGGTTTTTATTGGCTTTCATCAAGGTTGGCTCCTTGAAACGTTTTGCCAATGGCACCTTAGAACGGTTGAACTTGGCATTCTTGTCAGTTTCTGGGGACCAGTTCTTGATGTGTTCCGGATGCCAGCAACCACCATAAGGCTGTTGAGCACTTGCTGTACCTCCAAATATAATGGAGAGCATTGCAACGCTAAAAAGTCGATTTAGTCTCATACTTTAAAGGTTTAAGTTAATATTGTATAGTTAATAATTTATTTTCTGCTTTTGAGTATCTCGCCGTTTTTGAGAATTTTTCCTCGTTTTTAGCTATTTTCTGCACTTATAACAAGAATAAAAACCAAACTACTTAGTCAAAATGCATTTTTTTTATTTTTTATTCAAAAAAATACCGCTATAGCTATGCTCACGCAAAACTATAGCGGTTTTAATAAACCTAAACTAAACCTAAAAACAACTTTTTTTAGATAAATAATACATCTTAACTTAACATCAATTTATAGCCTTATTGATAAATCTGTTTTATGAAATAGATATTGATTATGAAAAATCTATATATTTTCTGAAGATTCTACTTGATAATATTGGTACGGCGGATGAAGTCGATGATTTCCGGTACATAACCGAAGGCTAATCCGGTAACGGTATCTGCACAACCATAATATACTGCAATGCGACCCGTCTCTGCATCACAGAGAGATGCGCATGGGAAGCAGACATTAGGTACATCTCCTACACACTCGTAGAGCTCCTGAGGAGTAATCAAATACTGACCTGAACGGCCCAATACTTTCCACGGTTCATCCAAATCGAGCAAGGCTGCACCAAAAGCATAAACATATCCATTGCAGGAATGGAGCACACCATGATAGAGCAACAACCAACCCTCGGAAGTCTCAATAGGCACCGGGCCAGCACCTATCTTCATACATTGCCAAGCACTCTCCTCGAAAGCTGCAGGAGCCATCACATGACGATGATGCCCCCAATACTCCAAATCAGGTGACTCGCTATAGAAGATGTCACCGAAGGCAGTATGACCAGTATCACTCGGACGACTCAGCATGGCAAACTTGCCATTGATCTTGCGAGGAAACATCACGCCATTGCGATTGTATGGCAGGAAAGCATTCTCTACCTGATGGAAGGTCTTGAAATCCTCTGTCCATGCCACACCAATCGTTGGTCCATGATAACCATTGCACCAGGTGATATAATACTTATCCCCTATCAGGCAAACACGAGGGTCGTAACCATAGACCCACTCTCCTACCTCAGGATCATCACACTCGAAATGGATGGTGTCCTCATCAATGTCCCAATGTACGGCATCCTTGCTGAAACCGGCATGAAGAGTCATACGGCGATTCTTGTCATCACATCTGAATACACCTGCAAAACCATCCTTAAACTTAACTACAGCACTATTGAAGATACTATTGGAGTCGGGCAGCTGATTACGCTTGATAATCGGATTCTGGGAATAGCGCCAAAGCGGCACGCTGCTTCCTTCTGGTCTGTCTTCCCAAGGAATGTTGGGAAGAGCAGAACCTATGATTTTAATTTCGTTCATTGTCGTTTCTTTTTAGAAAAATCAATTAGTGACGTTTTGGAAATCGATTAGAGACTGTTGAGCAAATCTACCTTACCATCATTGATGAGCTTGATGACCAACTCTCCGAAGAGGGTGTTCTGCCATGCAAACCAGGCACGGGTGTATTTCGAAGCATCATCCTTATGGAAAGATTCATGGATGAATCCCATCCCTGCATCGGTATTCAGGAGGGTCTTCATGCACCAGCGAATCTCATCATCACTCTGGGCTGTGAAGCACTTCATCATGATAGACATCGGCCAAGGCATATCATAACCGATGTGCGGACCGCCGATACCCTCGCCTGCCTTGCCACGGAAGAAACAAGGATTGTCCTCGCTCCATACGAAACGGCGAGTGTTCTGATAAATCGGATCATTCATCTCAACATCACCCAAATAGCCCATACCCAAAAGCGATGGAACATTGGCATCATCCATCAGAAGACGGTTGCCGAAACCATCTACCTCATACGCATAAATCTTGCCATATTTAGGATGATCATAGACTGCATATTTCTGCAGGGCATCCTTTACTTCGGCTGCCAAGGCAGAACAATCCTGTGCAATCCCGAGTGCCTTATTTTTCTGCTCAGTCTCTGATTTCTCTGCCACATGCTTCAGGATTTCAGCCGCCTTATTCATCGCAGAAACCGCCATGAAATTGGAAGGAATCAGGAACGGAAGAATCGTGGCATCATCAGAAGGGCGGAACAGGGAAGCAATGAGACCAACTGGCTTGACAGGAGCTCCGAAACCATCCCAGCCCACGGTATCGAAGGCACGATCGGTCATGCGGGTAAAGTGGTAAGCCTTGGCTGTTTCCTTGCGTTGCTGCTCATGGAAGGTCTTGAGGATATTTCCGATAGCCTGCATCCAGTCTTCTCCGAAGATGGAGTCATCGCCTGTTACCTTCCAGTACTCGTAAGCGAGGCGGATAGGATAACAGAAAGAGTCTATCTCATACTTGCGCTCGAAAACCTCTGCCTTCATCTCGGTATCATCCTTCTGCCAACCTGCTCCGGTAGGTCCGTCGTTATAGGCATTGGCATAACGGTCGATATTGATGCACTTCAACTGGCGCAGGATAACACCACGCAGCATCTTCTTCAATTTCTCATCCTTGTTGGCAAGGGCTACGTATGGCCAAACCTGAGCACCTGAATCGCGGAGCCACATGGCTGGAATATCACCTGTATAGACGAAGGTATCGTCATCGCCATTAGCCAACTGGCGATAATGCACCGTACTTTCCAGCGTGTTCGGATAACAGTTGGCGAACATCCAGGCGAGTTTCGGATTCTTCTTGAGGAGTTTCTGTACTTCCTTGATTTTCTTCTCCACTGCCTCTGAAGTAAAGAGACGCTCAGCTACAGGCGGACGCTTGGACTCATACTTGCCATTGACAGGTGTTACCACCTTAGTGTAGCGGGCATGAACATCTACCTCTGCATGCTCTTGTGCCATCGCCGACATTGCCGACATCAGGGCTATTGCAAATATTGTTTTTCTCATTGTCTGGGTTTATTTATGTTTCGATTTTAATTGTGATTTCTTTTAAGGTCTATCTGCACCACGGGTTCCCCACTTGGATGGCTGATTGCCCATCTGGAGTTCGAGGGTTCCTCCCTTCATCATATCCTGGTACATGATATACGACTTGGTATAGGTTTTACCATTGAGTTTGGCAGACTGCACGTAGATATTTTCCGGACTGTTGTTCTTGCAGATAATGGAGAAGTTCTTGCCGTCGCCTAAGCTGATGGTAGCCTTGTCCATGATCGGACTGCCGATGATATACTTGCCGCCTGCAGGTTCTACCTGATAGAGTCCCATCGCAGAGAGAATATACCAGGCTGACATCTGACCCACATCCTCATTTCCACTCAAACCATCGAAATCATCCTTATACATCTCATTCATGGTCTGGCGGATGAGGCGTGCTGCCTTCCAGGGTTGCCCCACATAGTTATACATATAGAGTACCTGATGACTCGGTTCATTACCGTGGGCATACTGTCCGATGAGACCAGAAATATCAGGAGAGGCATTATCGCCCATATTGCCCGTTACGATGAAAAGGGAGTCGAGCTTGGTCACAAATTTCTGTTCATTACCGAAAAGCTTTACAAGTCCGTGTACATCATGCGGAACGAGCCAGGTGTATTGCCAGGCATTTCCCTCGGTATAATCATCCTGACGATGAACGGCTGAGAATGGATTAAACGGTTCGCGGAACTTGCCGTCGGTACCGATGCCACGCATAAAACCGGTCTTCGGGTCGAAATATTTACGATAACTCTGGGCACGTTCTGCGAAATACTTCGCATCCGCCTTCTTGCCTAAGAGTCGTGCCACTTTCGCCACGCAGTCATCAGCCAGCGCATATTCCAGTCCCTTAGCCACAGTCTCCATTTCCGGATCCTTGTCATAAGGCAGGTAACCATATTTCTTGAGAAGACCGAGGCCTCTGTCTTCACGCAATGCCGACTGTTTCATGGCCTCATAGGCTCCCTCCTTATCCTTGACATATCCTTTGAGCACCAGGTCGGCAAGCACCGGGATGCCCGGATTGCCCACCATGCAGTCGGTCTCATTGCCCATCAGATGCCATACCGGGAGCTTACCCTGCTGGCGATAGATATTGATAAAAGTACTTGCCACGTCTGGGAGCATTTCCTTGTGGATGAGCGTCATCAGCGGATGGGCTGCACGATAAGTATCCCAGAGTGAAAGGGTGGTATAATTGGTGAAATCACCCTGATGCACCTTACCGTCGGCACCGCGATATTCTCCGTTGACATCAGAGAATACGGATGGAGCGGTCATCGAATGATACATGGCTGTATAGAAAATGCGGCGAGCAATGGAATCTGAAGTTTCCACCTTCACCTTGCTCAATTCCTGATTCCATGCCTCGTCAGCCTGCGCCACTACCTGATGGAAATTCCAGTCAGGAATCTCTGTTTGCAGATTCTGTCGGGCATTGGCAATGCTGACTGCAGAGAGACCAACCTTGATCATCAGAGGGCGGGTGGCATCTGCCACCTGAACCAGCCAGCGTCCACTATCGAGCGGTTGTACTTGAACCGGTTGAGAGAACTCAGCCACAAAGAAATTCTTCTGGTCCTTCGCCCATCCTGTAGAGAAGCGATGACCAGCCACTGCAGTTTCCTTCACCTCATCCAGCGCATAATCGGTAGGTTTATCCCATCCGATACCCTGGAAAAGGTCGAGTACCAACTGTGCCTTCTTCACGTCTGCCCCAAAGGTATAGCGATGGAAACCAGCACGCTTGGTGGCGGTAAGTTCCACCCATACATTCGGCTGCTGCAATTTCACTGCATAATAGCCCGGGCGAACATTCTCATTGGCATGATGGAAGAGCACTTCCTTCTGATGAGCTTCTGTCACCGGGAGGAAAGCAACATCGCCTAATTCTCCGATACCCGTTCCGCTGAGGTGCTGATGACCAAAGCCGATGAGAATGGAGTCTGACTGATGATAACCGGAACACCAGTCCCAACCACGGGTATACTCAGTAGGTCCCAGCTGGATATAACCGAAAGGTACGTTGGCACCGAGGAATACATGACCATGACCGCCCGTTCCGATTCTTGGATTGACAAATTGGGTCAGACTGGAGGTTGCCTGAGCTTTATCATGAGCAAAAACGGCTTGTGGATAGTCTCCACCTATCACACAAGCCAACAATAATAATATAGGAAATAATCTTCTTCTCATTTTCTGAATTTAAGATAGATTTTGATGATACTATTTTGTGAATTTTGAGAAAGAGTATGGCGCATCTGACTCCAGAATACCTCTCTGCAAATTCGGTTTTTCAGAAAGGCGGAAAGAGATCTGCGCACCCTGTCTCAGGGAATTCAGGTCAAGATAATTAAGATCATACTTCTTTCCGTTCATCTGCATGTCATCAACATAGCATCCGTCACCTTCCGACTGTATGCTTACCTGCTGTCCGTTCTCCAGATGGAGTTTCATAGACTTGAAGTAAGGAGTACCCAATGCATACTGTCCTGAACCCGGGCAAACCGGATAGAAGCCCATCGCAGAGAAAACATACCAGGCTGAAGTCTGACCATTGTCCTCATCGCCGCAATAACCATCTGGTGTCGGTGTGTAGAGGCGGTCCATCACCTGTCGCACCCAATACTGACACTTCCAAGGTTGTCCGCTATAATCATAGAGATAGATGGCATGCTGGATAGGCTGGTTGCCGTGTGCATAATTGCCCATGTTCATCACCTGCATCTCTCTGATTTCATGGATGGTAAATCCGTAATAGCTATTATCGAAAACAGGAGGGAGAAGGAATACCGAGTCAAGCATCTGGTTGAACTTCTCCTTTCCGCCCATCAGAAGGATGAGCCCTTCAGGATCGTGGAATACCGACCAGGTATAATGCCAGGCATTTCCCTCGGTAAAGGCATCGCCCCACTTGAGCGGATTGAAAGGAGACTGAAATTTTCCATTCAGCAATCTTCCGCGCATCAGACCACTCTCCCTGTCGAACACCTTCTCATAGTTCATCGCTCGCTTGGCAAAAGGTTTCAGTTCCTTCTTCGACTTGCCGAGCGCCTTGCCAAACTGGTAGATGCACCAGTCATCATAGGCATATTCCAAGGTACGGGCCACACTTTCATTGATTTTCACATCATAAGGCACATAGCCCAACTTATTGTAGTACTCAAAACCATGACGTCCGGTAGAATTCACTTCAGGATGAACGGCATTGGCTCCATGAACCACAGCCTGCCAAAGGGTCTCTGCATCATAACCACGCAAACCGGAAAGATAAGCATCGGCTACTACTGAAGCTGAATTATTACCCACCATACATCCACGATGCCCCGGACTCGCCCACTCTGGCAGGAATCCGCTCTCGAGATAGGTATTGGCAAGACCCGCCTGAATCTTCTCATTCACAGAAGGATACATCAGATTGAGCAGTGGGAAAAGGCAGCGGAAAGTATCCCAGAAACCGGTATCGGTAAACATATAGCCCTTCTGTACGGTTCCGTTGTAAGGACTGTAGTGAACCTCCTCACCGGCTGCATTCTTCTCATAGAAAGCACGAGGGAAGAGAACGGAGCGGTAGAGACAGCTATAGAAAGTACGGAGATGGTCAATGTCCTCATCCTCCACTTCTATCTTGCCGAGCACCTCATTCCAGCGGTTTCTACCCTGCTGACAGAGCTGCTGCATATCTGCCTGTCCCAATTCCTGAAGGTTTTGCCAGACCTGTGACTCACTGATGAAGGAAGAAGCCACACGAGCCACAACCTTCTCGCCTCTCTGACGAATCTTGAAGGAGATGATGGTGCCCACATGATTGCCTTCCTGCTGGTAAGCCTCCTGATAACCGCCCTGAACCATACCCTGGTATTGACCATCCTTCACATTGACGAAAGTCTCAAAATCATGGTCGAACTCAATGACGAAGTAATTTCTGAAATTCTCAGGAACACCTCCACTATTGCGGGTAGAAAAGCCCACCACCTTTCGCTCCTTCGGGAGAACCTTGATGAAGCTGCCCTTGTCGAAAGCATCAACTACCACATGAGCACTATCGGTCTGAGGAAAGGTGAAGGACATCAGGGCTGCACGTTCCGTAGGACAGAGTTCTGCCGTCACATCATAGTCGGCGAGATAGACACTATAATAATAAGGTGTAGCCTTCTCTGCCTTATGAGAGAACCAGCTGGCACGCTGCTCCTCATCAAATACCGGTTTACCCACGATAGGCATCAATGAAAACTGATCGTAATCATTGATCCAGGGACTCGGTTGATGCGTCTGCTTCAAACCTCTTATCTTCTTAGCTGCATAGGTATATTGCCATCCGTCGCCCATCTTTCCTGTCTGTGGAACCCAGAAATTCATGCCCCAAGGCATGGCGATGGCAGGATAAGTATTGCCTGTGGAAAGTCCATGGTCGGAATCGGAACCCATGAGAGGCTGCACGAAATCTACCGCATTCTGTACATTCACCCTGACGGCTTGCGCCATCAAGGTGAAGAATACAAATATGAACAAAACTGATTTTCTTTTCATAGACAACAGTCTGAATGATTATCTGAAATTGTTTGGCTGCAGGCGATGGCCGTCAGCGTCATTGGTATCAGCCACATCCCACCAGAGTCTTGTGCCCTGAGTATTCACCTGCTGGAGTTCTGGATGAGAAGTGAAGTAAGTGTTGTTATTCTCGCTGAAAGGATAGAGAATGCGCTTGATATTCTTACCCATAGGCACGTCACCTCCACTATTGTTGGTCAACTGATTTGCCAAAGCAGGATAGTCGGTGCGACGGAACTCAGCCCATCCCTCATTACCATTAGGGAAGATAGCCATCCACTTCTGGGTGATGATTGCTTCAAGCTGCTTCTCCTTGTTGTCGCTACCCCCGAACACCTTACCCGTAAGGGCCTTCTCACCATCGATGTAAGCCTGTGCCTTATCATTGGCAATGCCGTAGTAGTCCATAGATGCCCTGATACCAGACTTATAGTAATCCTCTACGGTACCTGTAAGTTCCATGCCAGCCCATCCACGCAAAACAGCCTCTGCCTTCAGGAACTCAGACTCAGCATAGCCCAAGAGGAGGTAAGCACGCTCACGACTGAAGAAGTAGTTAAGATCCAAGTTCTTGCCCAGACTCTTAGGCGCAGTACGGGTGAGTGAATAATTCAAGGTTCCCATGTCAATGACAGGAGCCTGAGCACCACGCTCACAACCTACGAAGTCTTCACGCTGGCTATCTTCACCTGCCTCCAAAGTACTCGCTGTCATCTTGCCACGATACCAGCTTACCAAGCAACGTGGGTCTATCTTCTTGGTGGTATAGCTATTACGGCCTGTCTTGATCTTGTATTCTGCACCACCTTCACTGGCGTTGCGATAGAAGTTCTCCAAGTCTTTAGACATCACACTCTCACCATTGTAGCAAACACTACACATCACCAGTGGATGCTCGTTACCACCGTCATCAGTACCACCTTGGCTTACAGGAGCATACTTAGGAACGATCTGCATATTGTCGTCGTTGCTCTGCATCAGTCCATACTCGTTGTTAAGAGCATTTTGTGCCTCCTGCTTTGCACGAGCAGGGTCTACGTTGGAGATACGCAAAGCCATGCGAAGGCGCAGGGTGTTGGCAAATCGAAGCCACTTGTTCCAGTCGCCATGATAGCAAATATCGTCTGTGGTATAACCAATCTGGGTTGCATCCGTTGGCTTGATACTGTCTACAGCCTGCTCCAACATACGGAACATGGCATCGTAAACCTCTGCCTGAGTATTATAAGCCACATTGTTGGTCTCAGGAATCTTAGCCTGTACATACTCCTTGAAAGGCATATCGCCATAAGTATCGGTGTTGGCAAGCGCTAAGAAAGCATAGTAGATACGTGTGGCATAGAACAAGTTCTTGTACTTCTTGGTATTTTCGTTGAACTTGTAGGCACGCAACAAGGTACGATACTCACTGCTACGGTCGGTATAGAAATGTCTCCAGCGCGCACTGCTCCATCCATCTTTATAAGAATAATCAGGAGATGCGCCAGCATGCTTGGGCTGGTTGTTGGCCACGAAACCCGCATAGATGTCATGACTCAGGTTGGTAGTGGTCTGATAGTCGTTGAAAAATCCCTCATAGAGGAAGTTGCGGAAAACAGAGTTGGCAGAGCTCAACTCACTCTTCAGCGCCAAGGAGTCTTCCTTGCTCACCTTATAGTCGATATTGATATCGGCATACTTGGTATTGTCCTCTTCACCAGGCTGCTCTTCACCGCCGCCAGTAGTGTTATCAGGCAATTCGTATGGATTCTTGCTCATCTCATCCATGTCATAGCAGGAAGATAAACTTACCAATGCCATGGACACAAGCATCGTCTTGAATATAATCGTCTTTTTCATTGTCTTGAACTGTTTATGATGTAGTTGATAGTATTTAGAAGCCTACATTGACTGAGAAACCGAAGGTGCGGGTATATGGCACTGCGGCAAAGTCAAGGGCCTGTGAGAACATAGAAGTATCATAACCTCCATCAGGATTGCCTGGTGTATGTTTCAGCAGGAAGCAGAGATTACGTGCCACAAATGACAACTTCACATTGGTAAGAGGAGTCTTCTTGAGCACGCTCTTTGGCAGGCTGTAACCCAATGCGAGTTCCTTCAACTTGATATAGGAAGCGCTGTGGATAAACATCTCTGCATAACCCTTCTGCGACTTGTACAAACCGATGTTGGAATAGTAAGACTGTGCACTTACCTCCTTGGTATTCACCTGTCCGTCGGCTGTCACACCAGGAACTACCATATAGTAGTCGCTCACACCATTCAACTCCTTGTACTCACCACGATAAGCCGAACGCTCTGAAGTTCCTACAGCAGTAGCCATACCTTCTGATACGCTCACGATATCGCCTCCAAATCGCATATCAAACATCGCAGTGAGACTTACACCCTTATAGTTCAGACTTGGAGTAACAGACATGAGAAGCTTTGGCTCGATGTTTCCGATAGGATGATCGAGGATATACTGCTCCAGATTTCCGCCTGCATCACTACTGGTAACAGGCATTGGAAGACCGTTCTCGCCAATCACCATCTGGCCATTCGCATCGCGCTTGATGAGGTTATTGGCATAGATATCGCCCAACTTACCTCCTGCCTTCGCACCTACCTTGACTGGCATGTTGCCATTGAAGTAGATGTGATCCACGCCATTAGCCAGTTCATCTACACGGGAGATATTCTTGGAAATATTCATGGTGAGGTCGAACTTGAGGTCCTTGGTCTTGACAGGTGTGCCGTAAAGCATCAGCTCAATACCCTTGTTGGTAATCTTACCTGCATTCACCCATTGCTGTGTCCAAGGAGCAGATGCATCTACAAGCATAGCCTGGTTCTTGGTCTTGGTATAATAATAGGTGAAATCAAATCCCAAACGGTTCTCCAGGAACTTCATCTCAAGACCCCACTCAAAGGAAGACTTGATCTCTGGTTTCAGGTTGTTGTTCTTCTTCACGGTCTGTGGAATTGGCACACGGATGCCATTCTCATAGGTATAAGAACGGGTGTTGTAGAGATTGTATGGATTTGGGTCCTTACCTACCTGAGCGAAAGACAGACGAGTCTTGGCGAAAGTCATCCACGCTGGCAACGGATGGTTGATAGAGCGCATGAAATCGCTGAAGATATAGCTCACACTTGCACTTGGATAGAAGAAAGAACGGTTGTCCTTTGGCAAGGTAGATGACCAGTCGTTGCGGGCTGTAAGATCCAATGAGAGATACTCACGGAAAGCCAACTGCAAAGAACCGAAGGCTGAGTACATAGAGCGCTCATGACCATTCTCACTGGCATTGGTCAACTGATAACCTGTATTGAAAATCCAATTATCCTTCTCCAACATATTCTTGGTAGCAGCACTCAGCAACTCGTACTTCTGGTACATGATGTTGGCGCCCAGATTGTAACCCAAGCGCAAATCCTTGGTCACCTGATTGTCACCCAAGAAGAGGAAAGAGATATTGTGCTCGAAGTTGTTTTCCTCCGAACGGCTCATATTATCATCGGTAACGATCTCGCTCCAGTGTCTGCCCGGAATGCTCACAGCAGAGTTACCTAAACTCAAGTCTGTGGCCTGGATGCGTGTACGATAGTAATCGAAAGCATATTTAGCATTAAACTTCAACCAGTCGGTTACGTTGACATTAGCACCATAGTAACCGAAGGCACGCCAACGCTCATCGCTATTCTGGAAGCGATGACGAACATAGTATGGGTTGGCATACTGCATATCTGGTCCGAACCAGTTGCGATGCAATTGGTCCTGAGTTGTATAAGTCTGAAGATCCTGCAAACGCACGTTGCCAGGAATGAGAAGCAACTGGGCTACCTCTCCATTGAGACCAGTCATCGGACGGTTCTCGGCTTTCATGCGAGAAACAGAAATCTTGCTATCTGTAGAAAGATACTTATTGATAGTTCTACCTGCATTAAGATCAACTATCAGCTTATCCAATTTCTCTCCATCGAAAAGACCCTTATTGTCGTTGAAACCCAAAGAGAGACGGAAATGACCTTTCTCATCAGAATTTCCGAGAGCTACGGTATGGAACTGGGAGAAACCTGTATTGAAGTAATCCTTCAACTTATCGCCATAATAGCGGTAAGCGATGTTCTCACCGAGAAAAGAAGGTTCCATTCTGCCATCAAGCGGAGCACCGAATGCCAACTCGCTGGAAAGCGTCTTGTTGCCATCCTCATCAGTCTTATAAACCGTAGCACCCTGAGAGCCCTGTCCGTACTGCTTCTGCATAGGGATTGTTTCAGCCACCTTACTCCAAGTAAAGTTACCGTTGTATGTGATGCCGAAGCCCTGCTTATGACTACCCTTCTTGGTTGTAACGTAGATCACACCATTACCTGCACGTGAACCATAAAGGGCTGCAGCGTTGGCACCTTTGAGTACCGAGATAGACTCGATATCCTCTGGGTTGATGTCCAGAGAAGTGCCACCACGGTCGTATCCGCCATAAGCAGAAGCATCAGAACTCTGGTTGTCGGTAAAAGGAACACCATCTACCACCCAAAGAGGCTGGTTATTATCAGTAAGAGAAGAGTTTCCACGGATAGTGATCTTGGTAGAACCGCCGAGACCCGTGCTGGAAGTATTCATCTGCAGACCAGCCACCTTACCGTCGAGGGCACCAGTCACAGAAGGGTCGCCAGTCGTATTGAGAGCATCCGCCTTTACATCCTGTACGGAATATCCCAACATCTTCTTCTCACGCTTGATACCGAGGGCAGTAACCACCACTTCGTTCAGCGCCTGAGAGTCAGGAAGCATCTGTGCGTTCACGTTATGTCCTTCCTTTGCAGCCATATCCATCGTCTTATATCCAAGATATGTAAACTGCAAGACAGGGGCAGGTTCATCGGTCTCGATGGTAAAATTACCATCCATATCAGTTACAGCACGATGATTGGTGCCTTTTACGAGGATAGTAGCGCCAATGAGAGGTTCCTTGTTTTCATCGAGAAGCGTACCCTTATATGTACGTTTCTGTCTTGGTTGCTGGGTGCTTGGAGTTGTAGTAATTTCCTTTTTCTTCAGATAGATGATTCCATCCTTAATCACATAAGATACACCCTTATCCTTCAAGAGCTTGTTTAAAACATCCTCTACCTTACCGTTCTTCACCTGAACGGCATTCACCTGCATCTTTGCCAAGTTGTCGTCGTAAGTAAACTGGTATTTAGACTGTTTCTGGATTTTCTGGATGACTGCTCCCAAAGTGGTCTGAGAAACATTCAACGAAATCTGGGCTTTTACAGATGTCCAGGAACTGGAAACCAACATCAGAGCCAAAGCTGCAGCTGCGGTTTTAGTTTTTTGTAAATGATACCAATGTGTCATAATCCTTGTTTTTAGCATTTAGGTTGTTATAACTACCTTTTGTTGTTATTAATTTCAAATATATAACAGCAAAAAACAAAAAAACACTTACCCAAAAAATTATTTTTTTGAATAAGTGCTCTCTTTTTCTCGTATAACAGTATAATTAAGGTGTAAACCTTACTAATTCACTACTTCGTGATAAATACCTTACTGCCTTTCACGTGATAGTGGATAGGCAGGGTGTTCTGCAAGAGATCGAGAACCGAGTCGATGGTCTCCTTCTCTTTGATGACACCGGAGTAAGTATTCTCCTGATCGATGGTAGGATCAACAACCACCTGCACATCGTAGATATTCTCCAGCATCTTGGCAATTTCATTCACGCTTGCATTATTGAAGGAAGTCTTGTGCTCATGCCACATTGCATCCTTATAGACATCGGTTTCAGAAACCGTCATGCTACCTAAGCGCGCATCCACACATGCCTTCTGTCCTGGTTTCAAGACGATCATACCCTCATCATGATTTCCTTCTACCCTCACCTTACCTTCGAGCAAACTGACGGAAGCCTGCTGATGAGCCTTATCCACATGGAAATTGAAAACGGTACCGAGCACCTTAACACTCATCACATCGCTCTCGACGATGAAAGGCTTGTGCGGATTTTTGGTCACCTCAAAATAACCTTCACCGTCTATCTCTACCTTACGGTCGGAACCATCAAACTCTTTCGGATATTTGATGGAAGCAAGTTTGTTGAGCCAAACCTTAGTTCCATCAGGTAAAGTAACCGTCGTATCATTGTCGGCACTGGCCATCACCACCTGCATCTGCATATTAGAAATCGGATTGTGCTGGAGATAGAACCAGGCCAATCCACCCAATACGCAGACCACAGCAATCGCTGTAGCCCGACGCCACATACCTATTATATGCGCATGATGCTCAGCCTGCTGTTCATCCTTCATCTCCCTGATCTTAGCCTGCATTCTCTGTTCAGCAAGCACCAGTTGGGTCTTTGGCATGAACTGTGCCTTGAGCTCATCGCTCAACTTTTCTTCTTTGAAAAGTTCTTGTTTTTCCTCCGGAGAATTCTTCAACATATCCCTTAATGCGATGAGTTCCTCTTCCGTGCACTCACCTGCCAAGAATCTCGCCTTTAATTCCTCATTTATCATATAACAATCTTGCTTAATATCCTTTTAAATTAATGATCTAATTAAATACCATAACAATAATTGTTGAGAAAACACTTACTCAATAACCTATAAAAAAGGTATAAAAAACACAAAAAAAGTTCCCAAACGAGCCCTAAGAGACTTTAAAGCCTTATAAATATGGGCTTCAACGGTACGTACGGATACGTTCATCATCAGAGCAATCTCACTATTTTTCATATCCTTGAGATAGCTCAAAACGAATATTTCCCTGCATTTATCAGGAAGTTCCCCTATGCCTGATTGATTTTTCTTCTCAACTCCATGTTTTCCATGTCCTGTTCTCCATCTCCCAACGAAGAGAAGTAGCACGACATACGCATTTCGTTGATATCTTCAATGGCTGCAGTATTGACTTTCTTATAGCGCTTCAAGTAATTCAATCCTCTGGAGTAAATCGTCTTATAGAGGTATGATTCTATCTGCGGGACATCCGTCTCCAATGCATCCATACGATTCCACAATTCAAGAAAAGCTTCTTGAACTACATCATCGGCAGCATCCTCCCCTACGATACGTTTAGCATAATAAAACATTCGAGGGTAGTACTTCCTAAATATCGCTTGATACGATTCTTCTTTTACTGTCTGCATTACATAATATATCTTTATATATCTTTAGCTATTAGTTCTGATTTAGGTCGATTTACGCCAGTTATCTGCGTATTTTCTTCACTTCTTGAACTACTTTGGGCGCAAAGATAAGTAAAAAAGATGATAAAAACAAATTTTTGCTTACAAATCAACTATAACATCTGTTATTTTTTTACTTTTTACTACTTTTCATAACTGTTTCCATACGTAAATTTAAAAACTGTAGTCAGTGCACTCCCTAAAGTCTGCTTTTAGTCATTAAACAACTATTACACAAAAACTTTTATTTATAAAAAGTATTGAACTTCGCAGACTATTTCTTAACTTGTCTTCAATGGTTACCTTTCTTCATCGCCTTCAAAATGCGATAGGATGTCGTGCGAAATCTTGTTGTTTTTATATACAATATTATACCCAAAAAGTCTGCTAGCACACTGCCAGCAGACTTCATTTTTCGCTAATTTACTCTAATACTGTAGTTACTGATTTACTTAGCAATAATCAATTAAAACGTATCCTAAAAACCTAATCTTTCAATGAAAACTATTCTACCCTTTTCTCTATAGTATGCTTTTAAAAAAGACCATTATCTTGGAATTATTCAGCCACAGCCTGTGGAGTGACAGGAGTACTTACTGCTGAAGAATCTGTAGGAGTAGCAGGAGCTACGGTGTCAACTGGAGCAACCTGAGCGTTACTCATCATCTTATTGGATGCAAATACGTTACTTACTGAAACCATTACAATAGCTGCGATAGCTGCAAATACGAACTTTTTCATAATCTTATCGTTTTTAAATGTGAATATTTATTTTTATTACTTTCTATCTTTGTGGATTCATTGGCGAACCCACTAATGATATTCACAATCTGCGTGCCAAAAGAAGGCAAAAATGCAATACATGCTGATTATCAGATAGTTAGACTATATGTACCAAAAACAAAGATTGTGGAAAATGGGGAAATCGTGTGGAAATATTCCACAAAAAACTGGGGAATGGCATTTTTTCATATAGATTATCTTTTCAAGTTTATTAGAATGAGATGATGGCAAATGGCATAAAAAGAAAAAGGCAACTGCAAGCATCTTCTGCCTACAACTGCCTTACCTCTTATATATGGAAAACCTTATTTCTCCTAAAATGAAGAATATCGCTATTAAGCGAAGTTCTTCTTGTTGGCTATTGCACCAAGCTCTGCTACGGCTGCAACAACCACTGCTAAAATCATACCTAATACTATCATAATATAGTTCCTTTCTCTCTTAAAATCTGTTATCCTAATCTTTACCTTAATATATATGCTCTCATACTGAGCATCCTAAGATGCTCATCTTCAAGCCTTTTTACTTGCTAAGATTCATTTTCTTGTTGATCTCTACAATCTCAGCAAATGTGATAGCCAATACAGCTAATGTCATTCCAAAAATCATCATAATTGTTACCCTTTCTTTACTTTAATTATCGTTATTCAATCTTTTCAAGTGCAAAGGTAATGCCTTTTTGTGTACGCACACAAATTTTAAAGGGATATTTTCAAAAAAGCCTATATTTCTTGACTTTCATCAATTTCTGTCATCGTCAGTAAGCCAAAATGGCGCATTGGAATTCACTATCTGCCAAATTACTTCTTAAGATTATTTGCTTGTCACAAATATTTTTTGTATTTTTGCATGCTTGAATATACAGGAAAGCTATTTGTATTTTTCGATAATACAGATGGTAATTCTATAAAACAAGCCTCAAGTTCATCTTTCAAGTGAATGCCTTCCTGACACATTGCCCGGCATCATAGCAGGGTTCTTACCAAATACGCAGAAAAGAAGCATTGAAGAAACTGATGAAAATTCGAAGTAAATGTAGAGTAATTATGAGAAAGAACGCAAGAAAAAATCAACAGAAATATATTGAACTTTCACTATTTCCTGAAGAAGAGAAAAATGACAATACAAAAAACTCTATCTCCTCAGAAAACAAAGAAAAAGAATATGATATTTCTGTGTGTCAAAGATTGTACTCTCCTACTAACAAAGAGTACAATCTGGCAGATTTGTTTGAAAGACTGTCCAAATCTGCTTTCCGCAGCCGATTCCGTCTTTCGAAGAAGGAAAAAGATTATATTAAAGAAAAAGGCTTGGCAACAATCCGTAAACATGCAGAGGATTTCATTGCCAAACGCCTTGCACCTGCCATAATTCCCAATGACGGTAAGCAAACACCAATGAGAGGGCATCCTGTATTTATTGCCCAACATGCCACAGGCTGCTGTTGCCGTAGTTGCTTCTTCAAATGGCATCATATACCAGCCGGAAAACTGCTGACAGAAGAAGAGCAGCAATACGCCGTTACGGTACTGATGACTTGGATTGAAAAACAACTGTGATAAGCTCTGTATAGATGACTTATTCATGAAAACTACTTCCTCTGACTGTTTCCTCGCTTTTGGATTCTTCCATACTTATCCTTATAGGTTTTAGTGGAAGAATTGCCTGTTTGCCGAGTGGTACTTGTACCCGTACGCTGCCCGTATTTATCACGATAGACCGTATGGGTCTTTCCCTGGGAATTTGTAGTACTCTCCGATCTTCCGGTAATCTTACCATATTTGTCCTTATATACAGTAACAGACTTATTCCCTCGAACGGTAGTCACAGCTATACCCTACAGTTCTCCATTCTTTCCCCGAATAATCTCCTTGATAGTCTGAGCCTGCAAATAAAATAAGAAAAAATCCACCTTTAGAGGAAAAAAATATGTGGAGAGCTTATACATTTAAAAAACTGAAGCAACAATATTACCTTTATAATTTTGTCGCACCTTTAAGAAGTTATGATTTTATCGCAAACCTTATAATTTTGTCGCAGATAAAAATATAAACTTTATTATTTTGTCCATATCCATCTTATAATTTCGTCGTAACATCTTATAAATCTGTCGCAGATTATGTTTGTAAATACTTGGTTTTCAATATGTTACAAATTCAGAAAATAATAAGCCAAAATAAAAGAGATAAAAATGAGCAGGACAATGTAATATATTAATAGGTATTATATTATATATATATTATACTAAAAAGGCTATTTTTGTCCCCATCCTACTGGAATCTACCCTTTTTCCTGCTTGTTTTTGGAAAGCCAAGCATCTTAAATAGAAAACAGACTTTTATGCGTGTTAAAATATGTATATTTCTGTTTTGTAAATTTAATTTTCTGTATTTAAAATACCATAAAAATGAAAGAACAAAAATTTTACTGCGACAAAATTATAAAGATAGAAATGCTATCTTATATAGAAGGTGCGACAAAATTATAAAGTATACTTGCCCCACTCATCAAAACCTATATCTTGTTGTACAACCTTATAATTTTGTCGCAAATAGAACTATTACTACGTAAAAATAACATATCACTACCTTCAAAAACTATGAACATCATGTATGAGAACTTAAAAAATAAAGGGAATAACTTTATAATTTTGTCGCAGCATTGATAGATACCTGCTTAGTACTGACTGAATAATCCTAATAAAAACTCTTTCTTGAATCGTTTCTGCGACAAAATTATAAAGTAGAAAATCTCCCTACCCCAAAACCTTACAGCTGACAATAACTATCTGAAAATATTCCTATTTTATAATATACGACAAAAATATAAATATAATAGATTCATTTGCGACATCTTTATAATTCAGTCTCAAATAACATCAAATAATAATTTTGGATTATAATTTTGTCGTATCTTACTTTCGTGGAACCCAAATATAAGGCCTAATTAACATTCCAGATGTACATATAAAGTAGTTAAATCTTATAATTTTGTCGCAACATTACATTTTGAAAATCATATAATAGACTTTATATCAATTAGTTAAATAGTTTTCGTTCATGTATTTCATCAAAATATGAAAATAAGCCTTCTCCTATGATATTAATTTCATTTGCGACAAAATTATAAAGCTTACTATAGATTTCTATCGTTATTAATGCCCATTTATAATCTTGTCGCAGCAAAATAGAAAATCTTATAACTTTGTCGCAGATTCACCAATAACTTTATAAAATTGTCGTAACAGATAATCAGCATAATTTAAAGTGAAATTTACTGTTTTATATCTAACTATCAGAAAATCAAATAGATAAGTTCATATGGAAAACTTTACTAACCAGACAATATTAGAAAGAAGTTTTAATAGATGAAAGTATTTGCGACAATAAACTTATTATAATGTCGCAAATACAATTAATCTATTGCTTCAAAACTTTATATTTTTGTCGCAATAGAATATGTAATGTATTGAATATCAGCGATTAACATAATGCTGCGACAGTTTTATAATTTTTAAAGAGACCGATAGTCTTAGTTAGGTTAAAAATACATAATATACGACATTGTTGCATTGTTTGTCGCACAAAAAGATGTATATTTGCGACAAATTTACAAAATATAATAAAATGACAAAGGATTCAAATGACAACATCGAGACGATAGAGGCTGAGGAAATCAATCCCTCAGATTCTTCTTCTAACTCGAATATTCCGAAGCGTAAAGGTGGAAGACCCAAGAAAACAGACAAGGATATTCTCAGTAATATTCCGCACTACTTCATCACTCAGCCTAATGACGTGACGCAGGCAATCAGTAACCTGACTGCTGTGGAACGAAACTGTTGGCTGCAGATTATCCGTGGAATTCAAAAGAAGAAAGATCTTCCTGATGGGCATCCTGAAAAATACCAGATTACGCTCTCACGTACCCAGCTTCTGGAATGTGTCTCCGGGCATAGTTCCAACTTGGATTATGCCTTCAATGCACTCAAGAATATCACGGATGCTAAGAAGGTTTTTCATTCCAAGGATGGACACCGTATTTATGCCGGTCTTTTGTCATATGTTGATGAGCATCCAGATCAGGAAACTTATACTGTAGGTATTACTCCTGTTCTCCTCCCCTACTTCACCAATCTTTCATCTGAATTTACTGTGTTTGACATGTATATAGAGATGGGGTTCAAAAGTGTCTATTCACAGCGCTTTTATGAATTCTGTTGCCAATATCGAAACAAGGAGGACAAGGTTTTCTTCATGACGGTACAGGATATCAAAAAGATGTTCAATTTATTGGAAGTTCGCGATGAAAAAGGAAATGTCGTTCAGAAAGAGCAGTATAAAAATGGTTCTGACTTCAAAAAACGAGTGCTTGATAAAGCGAAAGATGATATACGGAAGGTTTTTGATGCCGGTCTTTGTGATGTCTGCTTCGATTATAAGGTAAAGAGCAAGAATTCACGAGGTGCAGTAACTGCTTATTATTTCATTATTGAAACAAATGGTAATACTGCTAAATTAGGTGCTCAAAAGCCTACAATTCCTCAAATCTCTATGCTTTCTGAGAGTTATGGAGCTAAGCTTACTAAGCTGCTTACCATTATCAACACTTTTATGAGAAGTCATTTCCGTGTGGAACAGTCAAATTATTATGTTCAAGCGATAAGTAAAACTGTGGCCAAGGTCGATAGTCAGTCAGAAAGAGTGGAAATCCTTAATAGTATTTCGAAGCAGTTGAAAAAGATTGCAACTCGGTATAATAAAGAGGATTTTGACACCAATGAACGTAAAATTTGTGGTTCTGTGTGCAAGATGCTTTATGAGGATTTTGGTGTACCTTATATGAATGGCAAGCCAGGCAAGGGTACCCAATCCAGACTTAATTTTTAATTCATTATGCTTATAACTATCTATGATTCAGATAATTACAAAATTTAATTCTTCTATTCCTTCTGTTAGAAAAGTGAAGAATTGGTTGCTGAATGATCCTTTTCATGTTTGGCATGGAAGGGATCGTTTGGTTGTCTTTTTCATTTTAGCTGGCGATGAAGCAGCTAATGCTTTTTTGCCTTTACCCGATGGAGATTTTTCTGTAGAAGATGAAAGTATCCGTGCCATTTTAGAATCAACCCATCAGCAGGAGTTGGAAAAAAGAAAATATTATCAGCAGGTATATCTGAAACTTTGTAAGCTTTTAGATAACCTGGATGATTTAAACTTGCAGGCTGAATCTTTCGCTGAGGAGGATGAATACCATTTTGATTTGAAAAATCAGATTTTGTTGTTACACGATAAATTGCTTGATTTTATTAATGATGTTTTCGTCTGGCGTGATCATAAGGAAATGGGGAATTATTTAGGTGAAATACAATCACTTACTTCAGACTCTTAGTAATATGAAATCTTATCTACATGTTTGCATACCTACAAAATTACAAATTATATTGTTGTAATGTTTATATGCATACAAATGTTATTACTCCACTCTATTCGCTATTTAGTTGATAATTAAAGGATTGCATACTATTTGTTTTGATGCTAACATGCAAACATGTTTCTAAAAACACAAAACAACTTAAAATATTGATTACATGCAAACAATTTTGCTTATTTCCTTGTATTTTTCAAATTAATATTGTATCTTTGCAAACAGAAATCAATTTATATTTTAAATATGGAGAATCAGTTGAAAATGATACTCGCCATCGTCAATAATAAGGGTGGTGTTGGCAAGACAACTACTGTGCAGAATTTAGCTGCCGGTATGCTTCGTAAAAACAAGAAATTAAAAATCCTTGAAATAGACTTAGACCCTCAATGTAACCTAACATTGCTGAATCATGCACCAGAAGGCTGCGCTACGATTTTTGAGTCTATGGTTGAATGCAAGGGTATGCCGATTTATAAATCTGATATAGGTATTTATTATGTACCAGGAGCTGCAAAGATGCAGGATATTGATCCATTCCTTCAGAATACTGGTGCTCCTCGACAGGTTTTGGGTGCATGTATTAACAGCGATTGTGTTGATATGACAGGTGAAGGTATTAAAAATCCAATTGATTTTTTTGATTATATATTTATTGACTGCCCTCCTGCCCTATCTCAATCAACCTATAATGCTATGGTAGTAGCCAGTCATTTGTTGGTTCCTGTACAGATGGAAGGTCTTTCTGTAAATGGATTAGCTGCAATTCTGGGAGCTATGGAGGAAGTTAAAAATGGTCGTTTTGCATTGAATCAGGACCTGGAACTGCTTGGTTTACTGCCTGTTATGGTTGATGAGCGTCCAAGAATAGTACGTCAGGCGATACAGTACTTGAAGGATACATATGGAAGAAAAGTTATCGAACATGGTATTCGCAGATGCATTAAAGTAAATGAGGCTCAGACCGAAATGACCGATCTCTTTCATTATGCTCCATATTGTACAGCAGCAAATGATTATTCAGCGGTTATTAAAGAGATTTTTGGTATTTAATTTATATTATAGTAGTTCATTCTTTAAATTTTGAAATTATGGCAAAAGATTTTCGTGCAGCTTTCAGTAATATGAATCAAGCGGTTCGTCCAGGTGGTGCAGGTAACGTTCAACCGGCAGCTTCTCAACCTGCTGCTCCTGTCGAGAAGAAGATGACCGCTATTGAAAGAAGATCCAAATTGCATGGTGTACAAACTTATCTAACTGATGAGGAATACGAAATGCTGATGATTGCAAAGATTAGAACCAAAAAGAAATTTGAGGAGATCTTGCATGACAGTTTGATAGAATATATAAAGAATTATCAATAATATTCTTTTTTAAAAACCGGGAATCAAGTTCTCGGTTTTTATTTTTACTCCTTATTATGCAAACATGTTTATTTGTTGTGAATTTTGGTAGCAAACAATTTTGAATCCTTTTGCTTAATCTTGTATACGTTGTTTTATATGGTTTACTTATATTTTGCGAATGTTTGTGTGATACCATGCAAACATGATGGTATGAATGAATGATGTTTTGATATCAAGTTGTTCAAATACCTCATACACAGATATTTATATTTTCTCTATTTATATTTCTATCACTTTCAAAAAATAAATGCAAACAAAGCTACAAGATTACATGTCGAAATAACTACAAGTAAACAATACCGAATGTTTGATTGTGATTTTGTTATTTAGTCTACATGGTTTGTTGCTTACAAATTTTCTAGCTGTCTTCATTCATGTTCGCATTCATGTATTCTTTCATGTTCGCATTCATGTATTCTTTCATGTTTGCATTCATATATCCTTTTATGTTTGCATTCGTGTATCCTTTTATGTTTGCATTCATGTTTTCATTCATGTCTTAAACTTTTTATATCATATTATCTTGTCTCAGTAAATTTCCTTAAAGTCTTTTTTGTGTGCGAAATAACATACATACATGTTCTTCTGTCGTCATTATGGCAAAACTATATTTTTGTATAATTACTTGTGTGGTACCAAAATCTCATCTTTGTGTAATTGTTTGTATGATTGGAATACGACATGATGACTGAATATTTAAATAATTTGTTGTCATGTAGAAATGTATAAATGTTTGCAAGACTACATGTTGTGTTGTTAGCATAACGATTTGCAAACATTTATTTAAATCCCTGATATACAATGTTTAAGATTGTTTTGTTAAGCAAATAAACATGTTTGCATACAAACAAGCTTGGTTTTTCGAGTCGTACTAAAGATATTAAGATGTACAATAACTTTAGTCTTTCAATGTTGTAGTGTTGAGTTCAGACATGAATTCAATAATAGATTCTATTTATTTTCTCTCCTGAGATTTGCTTTCTGTAATGCAGGCAGACTTATTCATTTTTACAATTATTTCCTTTAAAAGACCTATTTTACAGTTTTTTTTTTGTAATATTGCATCTCAAAAATGCAATTTAATTTTATTATTTCGGAATTTATTCCTTTTTAATTGTTGTTTTCATTAAAAACTTGTATTTTAAGATGGATACTAAAATTATCATATTGAGTGACAATCGAACCGTTAATCCACTTCTTGAAGTTGAGCATGGATTATCCGTATATATGGAGTATAATGGTAGGAAGTACCTGCTGGATACTGGTGCTTCGGATTTGTTTATACGCAATGCAGAGAAGCTTGGAGTTAATTTGTGCGAAGTGGATTATTGTTTGATTTCTCATGGACATAATGATCATATAGGTGGGCTTTCTGTCTTTTTGGAGATGAATCACAGAGCAAAGATCATCTTGTCTGATGAGATTCCTGGGGCAGAATATGCTTCTGTTAGACGTTATCATCATTCAATAACTGGCAATGTTGATTTTCAGAAGTATCATCAGCGTTTCATTTTTATTCATGGGGATACTTTCGTGGATGGTATCCATATTTATACCCATTTGGCTCATCATCATGCAAAGCCATTGGGGGATAGAACATTATTGATTAAAACAGATAATGGTGAGTATGTAAGGGATGATTTTTCTCATGAACTGGCTTTTGTGATTGGAGATGTTCTTTTTACTGGCTGTGCTCATCATGGCATTTTGAATATTCTGGAATCCATTCAGGAACTTATTCGGCTGAGCATAGGAGGTTTCCATCTATTAGACAGTCATTTGAGTGAGTATTATGAAACGGATGAGCAGTTGCAGGAGATTGCATCAGAATTAGTGAACCGCTATCCTGATGTAGTTTTTTACACAGGACATTGTACGGGAGAACATTGCTTTGAGGTGTTATCCCGAGAAAAAGGACTGAGGATTCATCAATTTCATGTGGGTAAAATGTGTCAATAGATTAAGTCTTAAATCTACAATGTAATTGCTCTATTGAAAGTGAGATAAAGAGTAACGTTAATTAAAGGCTTTTGAAGTCTGCTAGCAGAGATGCTGGCAGACTTCTACGCTTTTAATGCCTATTTTTTTAGTTGATTCGTATATCGTCAATACTTCTATTCTTGGCAAATCTATTAAGATCCACCCAGTTCCAAACTCCAGGCACACGACCATGTCTGCTGTACTGCCAGATATCATAATGGGGTTTACCTGGTAAAACTGGTTCATGATTATAACTGGCAATCCAAAGGTAGTAGCCGTCAAACTCTGGACTAAGATAATCTTTGAAATAACTCTCACTACAATATATAATAGGTGTATGTCCATAGTAGGATTTACAGAGTTTGCAGAAAGTTTTCAGGAGTGACTGGATTTCACTTTTACTGAGTCCCTTGGTACCATCATCCTCTGCATCCACTACGGGCAAAAGATTTTGCTTTTCCTTATCATATACAGCCCGAAAATTCTCAAATTGTAAAACCGCCGGCATCTTAGTAAGAAAATGGTATGAACCTACGGAAATTTGATGTTTTCTCGCATTTTTAATATTTTCTTCATACCACGGATCCTTGATACTTGTTCCTTCTGTAGCTTTCACATAGATGAATTTCAATCGTTTTACATTACTGAGTTCTTCCCAATGAATTCTTCCCTGATGTCTCGAGATATCAATCCCGTCATAACTTCCTGAATATTGACCTGATGTCAAATCATGGGTAGGCCATTTGTTATCTGATGATTTCCCTATTATATAAGATGTGATCATTCTATATGCTTCAAACCCGATGATACATCCTGCTAAGAGGATGATAGCAAGATAGATAAGTTTCTTGCCTATATGTTTCTTTTTATTTTGTTTTTTTCTTCTTGCCATATTTAAAAGGTACCTTTTTGTTCTCGCCAGTAGGGTAGGAGAGTACATGTAAGTCTTCCTTACCATAGCGAAATCAACCATTTTGGTTGACGATGCAAAGATACGAAATTTATTTCATTCACGAGTTCTTTTCCATAACTTCTCATCTCCATATCTTCTAAATCCTGTATTCCTATCGCTTTTTGGGTCTTAAATCTTTGATTTCTGAGCATTTTTCTTTCTATTCTCAAAGTTTTGCAGTACTTTTGTAACCAATTAGAGCGTAAAATAGAAAGATAGATTTCTCATGACTAAGAATTTTGATAGACAAAGAAAAATGAATACGGAATCAGGAATGATATTGAAAGTATCATTTCTGGTGATTGTATTTTTGATGATAATACTTACCCCTGGTGTCGCCCAGAATAAGAAACCCCGCAAGAAGTTGAAGGAATGGCTCCAGATGGCGGATAGTCTGCGGCTCCAGTTGCGGCAATCTGCTGATAAGGGGTGTATGCTTCAATGGGGCGACTCTCTTCTCATGGCAGAACTGAGTAAAAGCAAAATGAGTGAAAAGAAAAAGCAAAGATTCCTGAAGCATTATGCCAAGATTCAAAAACGCTTGAGTCTCTTTGACCGCCGTCTCTTTTGGGGTGATTCTCTCTTGGCTGCCAATTATTACAAGGTCAAGTATGATACCAATTATATCACCCGTCCCAATGCCAGATGGACGATAAAAATGAGAGGCAATCTCTCTGGAGCTGATTTGGAAACAATGGTGAAGACGAATGATATAGAATCCAGAACGAAGGTGATGGCAGACTGTCGTGGAACTCTCTCTATGGCAGTGGCTTATAGAGGTTTAGGGTTAGGTTTGGCTGTTAATCCCGCTAAGTTGGCAGGTAAGAATCAGGATTATGAGTTCAATCTTAATTCCTATAGCAATCGATATGGTTTCGATGTCGTGTATCTTTCATCAAAGACTTTTCATGGTAGCCAGGAAATAGGATCCAATCAGATTGATGTTCATAAAGGAGAAATTTCCCAGCAGGCACTCAATCTCAATTTTTATTATGCCTTCAATTATCGTAAATTCTCCTTCCCGGCAGCTTTCAGCCAAAGTTATATACAGAAGCGGAGTGCCGGCAGTTGGATGATAGGTGCCAGTTTTGATGGGTCCAAGACGAAAGTGAAGGGTATGACCATTCGTCTTAACGAGTTCGCACTTGGAGCAGGATATGGATATAATTTCGTTCCATCTTCTCATTGGCTTTTTCATCTTTCAGCCTTGCCTACCATTACGGTTTATTCCCATGACTATACCAAGATGAAGGCGGAAGTAGAAGAGGGGAGTGTTGATAATGAATACCAAACCATCCGCAATAGTATGAAATATCATTTCCCGTCAGCCATAATTACGGGCCGAGGTGCAGCTGTCTATTCTTGGAGAAATAAATTTGCAGGTGCCACAGCAGTTTATAATTTCTCTGTTGCAGGAGATGAGGACCACCTTCAAGTGAAGAGAAATAAATGGCGTGTAAGGATGTTCTTTGGATTTAGATTCTAAGAAATTTATATCGCTTGTTACCGGAGTGCAAATGACTTGTTTACGTCTCATATCTCTGAAAGATAGAAATCTGTGCTTCGGGTTTACGGGTGGTGTCTGACTTGTGCACCATTGCGCTTTTCGGGGGCACAAAAGTGCTCTTACCCGAGCACAAAGGTGTCCTTGCCTGGGCTCAATAGTGCCCTTCCTTAGGCGCTTTGCAAACTTGGCGAAACAGGAATATCTGCTTGGCATTCTGTTCGCTCATTTCCTTTTTATAGGAAGTGTTTGTAGTGGTTTTATAGGAAATGTATGTAGTAGTTTTTGTGTAAAAGTATATTTAGATGTTTTGTTTGAAAATAGATGTGGTAGATTTCTTTTTGAAAAATCTTTATAGCGAAGAAAATTTAAAATGGAAATTCGATTTAACCCTTCACCCTTCATCTTTTCGCCTGGAATGCCGATAAATACGGGGTTCTGAGGGGTGAAAGGTAAGATTTAACCCTTCATTACCCTTCATCTTTTTGCCGTTTTTAGCCCCTTTTTGGTTTTAAGTAACTACTCAGCACCCCTATTGAAAACTTTGAATAGAAAAGCCTTGAAATATGAAATAGGCTTCGATAGTCAATGAAGCCTATTTCGTAGAGCAATGAAAGCGGCTTCGTAAG
>OHAY01000774.1_pt1 | contig 32372 bp, 20 predicted proteins | sample 1577191 | NCBI WGS metagenome assembly OHAY01 (sample SAMEA3541504, study PRJEB24748) | human gut metagenome | biome: human gut; feature: human-associated habitat; material: faeces | place: China | collected 2012 | reverse complement strand
AATTATTGTTGTTATTCTGGCCGCTATCTTTGGAAACTCAGGAACGAATGACAGCATTAAGGACGAAACAAAAGACGCTATCAGTTCAACAGAACAGCAGACAAAGGAAAAGCAAGATAATAGCACATCTAAAGATGATATTTCCTTTGTGGTATCGAATGTTCGTAATGATGTAACAGGAAATTGGAGAATTGCTACCATTGCAGAAAACATTGAAATGCAGGACTACGCATTGGATTATTACAAAGGATATTTCAAGAGTGATGATGAAATCCATGCAATCGTCAACTTCAATTACAAGACAACAACAAAAATCTCTGTTATGGGTAACTTGTTAGATGTGGCTGTATATGAATATGTTGACAAAGAAGAACATGATGCAAAACTGCTTTTCAGTGGTAAACTTCTCAAAGAATATCATGTGAACAAAGATACTGGCGAAATAGAAGAAATACAGTAAAAAGAAAAGCCTTGACCACGAAACAAATGGTTAAGGCTTTTCTTTATACTATTGTTATACTAAACTTACGGTGTGATAGACCGAGTTAGGGAAAGTAGAAATTCCAAAAAGGTAATACGGGTATCACTTATGGAGAGATAGGGCGAGTGCCTGTTAATCTTTACTGAATAAAATAAACGCAAGAGAAAAGTGGTGCCTGGCCTAACGGTCAAACACCACTTTGTCTACAGTCTGAGAATGTGCCAAAGGCACATTCTTTTTCATTAATGATGGAACAGACGGATTCCCGTAAATGCCATTACAATGCCATATTTATTGCAAACCTCGATTACATTGTCATCACGAACCGATCCGCCCGGCTGTGCGATGTACTGAACGCCGCTCTTGTGCGCGCGCTCAATGTTGTCGCCAAATGGGAAGAATGCATCAGAACCAATGGTTACACCCTTCATGCCGTCCAGCCATGCGCGTTTTTCCTCACGGGTAAATACCGGCGGTTTTACCTTGAAAATTTTCTGCCATGCGCCCTCTTCCAGCACATCCATATATTCTTCTCCGATATAAACATCGATCGCATTGTCGCGGTCTGCACGCTTGATTCCATCCACAAACTGAAGATTTAACACCTGCGGAGATTGGCGCAGATACCAGTTGTCGGCTTTCTGACCTGCCAGACGGGTACAATGTACACGGGACTGCTGACCTGCGCCGATACCGATCGCCTGTCCATCCTTCACGTAGCAGACAGAGTTGGACTGTGTATATTTCAGGGTAATCAAAGATACGATCATGTCGATCTTCGCGTTATCCGGTAGCTCTTTATTCTCAGTCACGATATTCTCCAGCAGCTCACGGTTGATTGTCAGATTATTTCTACCCTGCTCAAAGGTCACGCCAAATACCTGTTTGCGCTCCACCGGAGCTGGTACATAATCCGGATCGATTTCAATGACATTGTACTTGCCATTTTTCTTTGATTCCAGAATCTCCAGAGCCTCCTTGGTATATCCCGGAGCAATCACGCCATCCGATACTTCTCTCTTGATGATGCGCGCCGTATCTGCATCGCAGACATCCGACAAAGAAATAAAATCGCCGAAGGAAGACATGCGGTCTGCACCTCGTGCTCTGGCATATGCACACGCAAGCGGAGATAAGTCTCCCATATCATCGACCCAGTAAATCTTACGCATCGTCTCGTCTAACGGAAGTCCTACCGCTGCACCTGCCGGCGAAACATGTTTAAAAGAAGTTGCCGCCGGAAGCCCAGTTGCCTCTTTCAGTTCTCTTACCAGCTGCCAGCCATTGAACGCATCCAGGAAATTGATATATCCCGGTTTGCCGCAAAGTACCTTGATCGGAAGCTCACTGCCGTCCGCCATAAAAATGCGGGACGGTTTCTGGTTCGGGTTGCATCCATATTTTAACTCAAGTTCGTTCATCTTCATTCCTCCTGTATACCCATTTAAACGCATGATTCAAATGCTGTTTCAAGTCGAACGTCCGTGAGACTTGGCGCGTGATTCTGGTCAGCGTAAGCTGACATATTCTTTACAGAATCACTGCGCATCCTCGCGGAGCGTTTATCTCAGTCGGAGAATGGACTCCCACTGAGACAAACTTGCTATTACTTACCACCTGAAGAGGTGGGAGTCTTCTCGACTGAGATAAACCTCGCTGCCGTCTCCCCCAGCTTCATACTGTTGGAACCCTTGAACAGGACTGCATCTCCCTCACCGATCTGTGCATCCAGCCAGTCAAGCATATCTTCTTTTTCGTCCTCTTCAAACGAAACGATATGCAGATCCGGTTTGACTTTCTTTGCTCCCTCGGCGATCGCCTGCGCCAGTTCGCCATATACAACCAGGATATCGACCGGTTTTTCCGCCAGAAACGCACCAACTTCACGGTGGAACTGAATCGTATTCTCTCCCAGTTCCTTCATATCCGCCAGAACCGCAATTCTGCGTCCTGCCGGCAGGGAAGAAAGCACACCTATCGCCGCTTTCATCGAATCCGGGCTTGCATTGTAGGTATCGTCCACGATCGTATAACCATTTTTATGATAAATCTGCTGACGGTTCTTGAACCCGCCAAATTCAAGCAGCTTTTCCGCTGCATCGGCAAGCGGCACACCGTAGGCATCCGCAACCGCCAGGGCAGCCAGCGCATTCATGACATTGTGCTCGCCCATAACAGTCAGCTTCACCGGGACGCGCACCTCGCCGTGTACCATCGTAAAGGACGGAAATCCATCCGGATATGAAAGATCCTCGGCGCGGTAGTCGTTATCTGCTCCAAGTCCATAACGGACGGTATGGCAGCCTGCTTTTGCATGCACGGTGGAAAGCATATCATTATCTCCATTTACAAACAGGATTCCGCCTGCCTTCATACCGTCCTGGATATGCAGCTTTTCTTTTAAGATATTCTCGCGGGAGCCCAGATTCTCAATATGCGTCACACCGATATTCGTCATGACTGCCGAATCCACCGCCGCAATCTCCGCGATCACCTCCATCTCGCCCGGCTCACTCATTCCCAGTTCCAGCACGCCGATCTCATCATTCTCAGAAATCTCCGAGATCGTGAGTGGCACACCGATCTGGCTGTTGTGGTTTGCCGGTGTCTTGAATGTCTTATATTTCGCTGAAAGCGCCGCCGCCACCATTTCGCGCGTCGTCGTCTTTCCCACGCTGCCGGTGATACCAACTAACGGGATAGAAAGGCGTGCCCGCAGGCAGCGTCCGATCGTCTGCAATGCCAGTTTCGTATCTTTCACCTGGATCAGTGCGCCGTGAAAGCCCTCCGGTGCCGCCTCATGCTCCGAAGTCAGTGCGGCTGCCGCCCCATTGTCCATCGCCTGAACCAGGAAACGATGCGCGTCTGATTTCTCCCCGATCAGCGGAACAAACAGATCCGCCCCGCGCATACTCCGGGAATCAATGCTGATGTGTTTTAACTCTGTATCTGCATCTCCGCAGAGCAGTGTTCCCGACACTGCTTCCACGATATGTCTGACTGTAATATGGTCCATATTTTGCCTCCAAATTGATTAAATATGCAGCTTCTTCACCGTCTCCTGCACTACTTCCCGGTCAAGGAAATGATAGCGCACGCCCTCGATCTCCTGATAATCCTCATGCCCTTTTCCGATGATCGCGATGATATCGCCATCTTCCGCATGGGACAAGCTGTACTCAATCGCTTCGCGGCGATCCGGGATTTCAACGTATTTGCCATCGGTTTTTGCAAGTCCGACCTTGATATCTGCCAGAATATCTTCCACTTTCTCAAAGCGGGAATTATCCGCCGTGATGATCGACAGATCTGCCAGCTTTCCGCCAATCTCTCCCATCGAGTACCGGCGATCCCGCGCCCGGTTGCCGCCGCATCCGAAGACGCAGACGAGACGCTTCGGCTTGTAGTCGCGCAGCGTCAGAAGAAGACTTTCCATGCTGACCGCATTGTGGGCGTAGTCAACGATCACGGTGCACTTTGCTGATTTATATACAATCTCCATCCGTCCATCGACCTGGATATGTTCCAGCGCATGGCAGACTTTTTCCTTCGGCAGGTCAAAGAAGCTGCACACGCCCGCTGCCGCCAGCGCATTGTCCACGTTAAATTTGCCCGGAATGCCGACGCGCAGATCGTGCTCATATCGTCCATGCGTCTGAAATTCGACGCCCACGAAATCATGTTCGCGTACATAGTGAATGTCATCCGCTGTAAAATCAGCCGCCTGTTCCAACGAAAAGGTCAGGATCTCTGCTGTCGCCCCTTCTACGATCGCATCAAAGTGCGGATCATCGCGGTTGACGAGCGCTGTCCGGCAGTTTTTCAAAAGCTGCTTTTTGTAGTAAAGATATTCTTCAAAACTTGCATGTTCATTCGGGCCAATATGATCATTGGAAATATTCAGGAAAATTCCATAATCAAAGAAAAGTCCGTCTACCCGGTGCATCAGGTAGCTTTGGGAAGAAACCTCCATCACGACGTAACGGCAGCCCTCTTCCACCATTTTTGCAAAATATTCTTGCAAAATATAAGATTCCGGCGTCGTATTCTTGGTCGGATAATGATTCTCACCGATCACAGCGCCGTTCGTTCCGATGAGACCCGTCTTCTGTCCGGCCGCCTCCAGAATCGCCTTGATCATATAAGTGGTAGTCGTCTTTCCCTTCGTGCCGGTCACACCGATCGCCGTCATCTTCCGCGCCGGATAATCAAAACGTGCCGCCGAAAGAAGCGATAGCGCGTTCCGTCCATTCTCCACTTGAATGACCGTCACGTTCTCAGGCGCCTCAACCGGATGCTCGACCACCAGAACCGGCGCGCCCTTTTCAACCACATCCGGGATAAAGGTGTGCGAATCGACGTTTGCCCCGCGCATACACACAAACACCGTCCCCGGCGCCGCCTTTCTTGAATCGTAGACCACCTCGTCAACCTCCGTCTCCAGGCTGCCCTGCAATAATGTATACGGCAATTCTTTCAGCCAGCTTTTAAGCTTCATAGGATACCTCCTGATTTTGATATTTTATAATGATTCCGCTTTTTAATATCCTTCTTCCATCATGCTTTCAAACTGCTCCATGCTCATCAGCACCTTACGCGGCTTCGTGCCTTCTTCCTCACCGACCACGCCTGCATCTGCAAGCTGATCCATGATACGCGCGGCACGGTTGAAGCCAATCTTAAACATACGCTGCAGCATGCCGATGGATGCTTTGTCTTTCTCAATAATAAATTTACCTGCCTGTGCAAAATAGGCATCGCGCTCACCGCCGCCAAAGCCCGCATCCATCGCCGTCGAACGGATCTTGGACTCAACCTCGGCGCTGTACTCTGCGGTCAGCCCCTCCTGTTTCAAAAATCCGACCACATCCGAAACCTCATTGTCGGACACAAACGCGCCCTGTACACGCTGCGGTTTCTGATAGCCCGACGGATAGAACAGCATATCGCCCTTTCCGAGCAGTTTCTCCGCGCCGTTCATATCAATAATGGTACGGGAATCCACTCCGGAAGAGACGGAAAAAGCAATTCTCGACGGAATATTTGCCTTGATCACACCGGTGATGACATTGACCGATGGTCGCTGCGTCGCAATCACCAGATGAATGCCCGCTGCACGCGCCAGCTGTGCCAGACGACAGATCGAATCTTCTACTTCGCCCGGCGCTACCATCATCAGATCGGCAAGCTCATCCACGATAATGATGATCTGTGGCAGTTTCTCCTGTTTCTTCGGATCGTCGATATCCGCAATCGACTCAACCTTGGCATTGAAACCCTTAAGATCGCGCACGCCGTATTTTGCAAACTTCTGGTAACGGTCGGTCATCTCTGCCACCGCCCAGTTGAGGGCGCCGGACGCCTTTTTCGGGTCGGTCACAACCGGAATCAGAAGATGCGGAATACCGTTGTATACACTTAACTCAACCACCTTGGGGTCGATCATGATGAGCTTGACCTCGCTCGGCTTCGCTTTATAAATCACACTCATGATCAGCGTATTGATGCAGACTGATTTACCCGATCCGGTCGCACCCGCGATCAGAAGATGCGGCATCTTCGCAATGTCGCTGACAACCGTCTGACCTGCGATATCTTTTCCGACCGCGAATGCCAGCCGGGACGGATATTTCTTAAATGCCTCTGACTCCAGCAGATCGCGCAGCAGAACCACATGGTTCTCCTTGTTCGGAACCTCGATACCGACCGCCGCCTTGCCAGGAATCGGTGCCTCGATACGGATGTCCGCCGCTGCCAGATTTAACTTGATATCGTCCGCCAGCGCTACAATCTTGCTGACCTTGACACCCTGCTCCGGGTGAAGCTCATAGCGGGTAACCGTCGGTCCACAGCTGATGTTTGTAACCGTCACGCCCACGCCGAAGTTCTGGAGCGTCTGCTGCAGCTTGATCGCTGTCTCCCGGTACTCCTGATCCGAGAAATCGGTCTGTCCCGTGCCGCGTTTTAAAAGTGTCAATGGCGGGAATATGTATTCTTTCTGGATCTTCTTTTCTTCCTCTTCCTTGCGCTCGATCTGCTCTGGAACCGTCAGTTCCTCAACTGGAAGTGCTTTTCGTTCTTCCCGTTTCTGCTCCAGTTTTTTCAGTATCGCCTCTGTATCTGTCTCGATCACCTTTCCGGATGCAGTCACGACCGTTTTGGAATCCTCCGGGACAAAGAAACTGCCCTTTGCCTCGCCCCGCTCTGATTCCAGCGTCTTATAATAGCCATCGATTGGTTCGGAATCCGTTTCCCCAGATATAGGTTCGTTCCATTCATCCTCATTCCCCATCGAAACGGTTTCCCACTCGTTTTCCGATGGCTCAAAGACATCCTGATGCCCTAAATCTGTATGAACCTCCTCTGCGATCAAACCGGACGCCGCCTCCGCAGCCGGTTTCTCCCGTGTCTCTACCGGATAATAGCCTGGACCTTTCCGGCTCTCGCTGCCGGCAAATTCTTCCATCGTCCGGGTATCACGGCGTACATACAGGCGTTTCAGGAGCTGGTCGCTCGCACTGTCCTCTGTCTCTGCAGGCTCTACTGTCCGCGCCGTCTCGCGCTCCGATTCTTCCTGAAACTGGGATTCTGAACCAGCGTATGCATATGTATCCTGCTCCGATTCCACCGGTTCTTCTTCGTACTCCACCGGCTCTTCTTCATACTCCATCGGTTCTGGTTCTACCGCTCCGCCACCGTGGAATATCTGCCCGCGAAATACATCTGCCGGATTCTCCTTCTCTACTCCCTGTCCGGAATCCTGTGCCAGATTTTTTCCCTCTGCCGGAACATCGGTCCAATCATCATAAGCCGCTGTCTCATCCTGCAAGTTTTCCTGTCTTCCATGCATCTCACGGAATTCCTCCGGTGCATCCTCCGGTCCCAGCACGGTTCCCTCCGGGACTCCTTCCGAGAAATTCCGCATCACTGGCAGCTCGGTCAGCTTGGCGCCCTCGAGATCAACGCCACGGACCCGCTGCTCCTCCCGCAGACGGCGTTTTTCTTCCTTTTTCTCCTCATGTATCTCACGGCGGCGGCTCATATCTTCTTTCGCATACTCATACGCCCTTCCGCTGCCCTGTTTAACGAAGTTTACCAGGGAACGCTCCGTAATGCACACAGCACCGAGTGCCAAAAGCACCAGCAGAATCAGAACTGCTCCGATCGTTCCCACTGTTCCGCACAACAGCAGCATCAGAATGCCACCGATAAAGCCGCCTCCACCTGCCTGCGCGTAATAATCGCCCAGATTCCAGTCCAGATGCTGACCGCCTCCCATGAGAAGCTGGGAAAGTCCGCAAAGTGCCAGAAGCACCTCGCCAACCGCCACCAACTTGGCTACGGCTTTCTGGTTGCCTCGGTTTGAAAGATAAAAACAAGTTCCCATAAATAAAAGGAATGGCACCAGATACCCCATCACGCCGAATACGCCAAGCAGAGTCGATCGCAGAAAACTTCCGACAAAGCCGCAAAGCCCGAAATTGCTCAAAAACAAAAGTACCGATATTGCAAATGATACAATAATCGCCACTTCCGTTCCCATAAATGCCCCTGTACCACTTTTCTCCACCGGCTCCGGCGCCTGGCTGGCGCGGCTTCGGCTTCCTGTTCCTTTCGCGGTGCCTTTTCCGGACGAAGCTTTCTTCTTCCCCCCACTCTTTTTCTCGTTCAGCGTCTCCTCCGCTTTCTTCGCCGCAGGGGACTTTCTGGATCGCCCGGCTTTTTTCTCTGTCCCAGCCGTCTCCCCGGCACGCTCTGTACTCTGTCTTTTCCTGCTTGTATCTGCCACCTGTCTCATGCCTCCAACATTTCCCATGTATCTGCGGTTCCTCCTGTTTCACAAAATACAGCCTCCCGCAGACTGCTTTTCTCATTTTACATTCTTATTATCTCATTCAGTATACCCAAATTCAGGGAAAAAAGCAACGCTTTCCTAAAATTTTCGCACGTATGTTCTACTTTCTTTTCAGATTTTCACTAAAATCCGTCTTCGTCATCCGGTCGTGTGCATCTATTTCCTGTTTCTTCCCATCGATCGCCCGGTTCAGCCATGCAAGCGCTTCCCGGATCCCGCCGCATTCATCGATCAGTCCCTCCTGGACCGCCTCCCCGCCAACCAGGACCGTTCCCAGATCTTTTGTCATCATCTCCGTATTGAGCATCAGGCTCCGGAGGCGCTCATAGGAGATCTGACTGTGTCCGGACACAAAGCTTAAAATACGATCCTGAATCATTTCAAAATAATCATACGTCTGCACGGCACCGATCACCATCCCCGTCATCCGTACCGGATGTACCATCATCGTCCCGGTCGGGACAATAAAAGAGTGATCGACCGCCACTGCGAGCGGCACACCGATCGAATGGCTGTCTCCGATGACCAGTGAAACGGTCGGTTTGCTGAGCGAAGCAATCATCTCCGCCAGTGCCAGTCCACAGCTTACATCGCCTCCCACCGTGTTAATCAGGACTAAAACTCCCTCCGTCTCACCGCTCTCCTCGATCTCCGCCAGCTTAGGCAGAATATGCTCATATTTCGTCGTTTTCGTATTGCCGGACAAATTTTCATGTCCCTCTATCTCTCCGATGATCGAGATTAATTCAATGTGATTGCCATTCTTTCCCGTAATATCCGTCTGTCCATTTTCACGCTTCTGAATCGGATCCTCCTGCGCCTGTTCCCGGCTTTCTCCCGCCTTATCTTCCTGCTTGTCCCACGCTTCATTTTCCCATTCCCTGTTTTCACGATTTGCCCGAATCATATTTTCCTCTTTTCTGCGCTCTTTCCATCTTACACGCGGATTCAATGTTTTTTCTCAACTGCCTAATTCATCCTTAGTATTCTGTCTTCCTATTATCTTTATTCACTGAAACCGCTTTTTATACAAACAAGGATGTTCCTTGGCACATTCGGGCGTCTCGCGCGGTCACTTGCGACATGTTTCTGCTTCGCGCGAGTGCGCATCCCCGCGGAGCGTTTTTTATTTCATAGGACACAATTTCCTATGAAACAGAAAAAAGAGAGCTGGGAAAAGCTGCCTTTTCTCCCTGCTCTCTTTCAAATATTTTTTATTGACTTTCCATGGAATTAATCGCCCAGTACATTGACGATCTTCGCCGGGGTACGGTAATTCCAGGTGGAAATCTTGATACCATCCCTTGCATTCGATGCATGGCACACGCGCCCGCCGCCGATATAGAGTGCTACATGGTTGATCGTTCCACCGCTGTTTGTGTAGAAGATCAGATCACCCGGACGCATCTGGGAAGAACTGATACTTCTTCCTGCTCCCGCCTGGGAACCCGAATGATGCGGTAGGCCGACGCCGAAGTGTGCCATAACCGACATCGTAAATCCAGAACAATCCGTACCATTTGTCAAGCTGGTACCGCCCCATACATACGGATTCCCAAGGAACTGAGTCGCGTAGTTTGCGATCTGCGCACGCTTGGAGGAACCGCTTGAAGATGCTTTCTGGCTGCCAGAACCACCTTTACTGCTGCTCTTGCTTCCAGAGCCTCCCTTGCTGCTCGCCGCCTTGGTCTCAGACTCCGGTGTCTCCTCAACCGGTGTAAACTCGATCGCCTCATTTAACGCATACCGGACATCGACAAATTCAGTCGCTACATAGGCACTCGTCTCATCCAGTGCAATCTGCACCCAGCCATCCTGCTGGCTCATAACCGAATACCGCTCGCTGTTGGAAATCTGCGTCCAGATCGGCGCGTCCGTGTTCGGCTCCGTACGGGCATTCAGACGGTCAGTTGATACGATCGCCATCAGCTGTGCAACCTGCAGTGCCTCCTGCTTCGCCGCATCTCCTGTCAGGATAAATTCAGATTTAACATAGCCGGTAACCGGACCGGACTTGATCTTGTACCAGCCGCCATCCTCTGTCGTTTCCAAAATCTCACCACCGGACTTGCTTGTCATCTTACCGATGATCTTCGCATCCTCCTTCGGCTCCACGCGGATATTTAAGTAGTTATTGACATTGGAAATACCCAGATTGTCATACATATTGAGAACCATCGTCCGCAGATCCAGCTTACGCGCTTCATTTAACGCATAGCGCACATCCACATAATCCGCTGAAATATAGCCCCCGCTGATCTGAATCCAGCCGTCCTGCTCGCTGACAATGGAATAACGCTCATTTTTCAGCGCCTGTTCCAGCACCTGCGCGTCCTCACTCGGCTCACTCCGGATATTCAGCTTGTCAGTCGTGATGACCGCCATCTTCTTGACCAGCTCAAATGCCTCTGTTTTTGCCGCCTCGCCGGTCTGTACAAATTCTGAACTGATGTAGCCCTCCAGACCGCCGGAAGATATCTGATACCAGCCTTCCTGCGAATCGTCCAGAATTTCGCACGCACTGCCGCCCATCAGCTTGCCGATGACATCGGAGGTTGTACTGGCGCTCTCACGCATATTAAGATAACCAGATACATCCACAATACCCAGATTCTGGTAGGACTCGACTACATTCTTCTTTTCTTCGTCCTCTTTTGCCTGTTCCTCATCCTCCGGCAGCGTCTCTCCGATCACGGTTTCCTGCGCCTCTGCCTCGGATGCCGATGCCACCCGGGCGTTTCCAGAACCTCCGAACGTGCCGCCCTGTGCCAGCTTCACGATGATAACCAGAGCCAGCACCACAATGACAGCACAGCCCCCGATCATGAACCAGTGCATCGGATCTTTGCCATTTCGTCTCTGACGTACTTTCTGCAGGCGTTCTTTATAATCTTCTGTCTTTTGCTCTTCCATCTTATCCTCTCCCTATCAGTCTCCCAGCATATTGACAATCCGGTACGGATTCCGGTAATTCCAGGTAGAAATCTTGATGCCGCTTCTCCGGCTCGCCGCATGGACGATCTGACCATTGCCAATGTACATCGCCACATGGTTGACCGTTCCCTTGCGATTCGTATAGAAAATCAGATCGCCCGGACGCATCTTCGAAGAATCAATCTTCGTACCCGTCCGCGCCTGTTCCCGGGACACCCGCGGCAGGGACACGCCCGCCACATGGCTGTATACATACTTTGTAAAACCAGAACAGTCCACACCCGAATGCGGGTCATTACCGCCCCAGACATAACGGTTTCCGACAAACTGAAGCGCATAGTTGACAATCTGGGTCCGCAAGGATTCCTTTTCTTTTAATGGGGTAAATGGGATCGCCTCCGGCAATGCATAACGCACATCTACGAAATCAGTCGCCACATACGCACTCGTCGTATCGAGCGCAATCTCGACCCAGCCATCCTGCTGGCTTATAACGTCGTAACGCTCATTGTTAGAGATCTGCGTCCAGATCGGCGCATCCGTGCTCGGCTCCGTGCGGGCATTCAGGCGGTCGGTTGAAACGATCGCCATCAGTTCTGCAACCTCCATCGCCTCCTGCTTCGCCGCATCTCCTGTCAGGATATACTCCGCCTTCACATATCCAGTGACGGGACCCGACTGGATCTTATACCAGCCGCCATCCTCGCTCGTCTCCAGAATCTCTCCGGCAGACTTGCTCGTCATCTTACCGATGATATTGCCATCCTCACTTGGCTGATCGCGCACATTCAAGTAATTATCCACACTGGAAATACCCAGATTTTTGTATAAATTCAGCACCATCGCACGCATATCCAGCTTCCGCGCCTCATTGAGTGCGTATTTGATCTCCGCATAATCCATGGAAATGTAACCGCTCGAAATCTGAATCCAGCCATTCTCCGGCTCACTCTCGACCACATAGCGCTCATTTTTTAATGCCTGACCGACAACCTCTGACTCCGTGTTCGGCTCTTTTCGGATGTTCAGGGAATCTGCCGTGATGAGCGCCCGCTTTTCAACCAGTTCCAACGCTTTTTTCTTCGCCTCATCCCCGGTCAGAACAAACTCTGAGCTGATATAACCGGAAATACCGCCAGATTCGACCTGATACCAGCCCTCTGTTGAATCATCCACGATCTCACACGCACTGTCGCCCATCAGCTTGCCGATGATGTTGCCATCCGTGCTCGCCGTCTCACGCATATTCAGATAACCGGACACCTGCACGATACCCAGATTTTTATAGGAAGCTACCACTGCTTCTTTCTCTTTGATCTCCTCCGCTCTGGACTCTTCGGATGCCTCGTCCTTCGAAAGCTCTGATGCTGTCGCCGCCCCATTCTTTGCAGTTCCGGCTCCCGCCTGACGGCTGAGCAGGGACTTGCCTGCAAATGCTGCAACTGCAAGAGCAATTACCACTCCTGCTGCTATCACTCCGAAGCGCAGGTTCTGACTCTTATCTTCGCCCTGGCGCCTGCGCGAATGTCCCGCGGATTCCCGGACCGGATTTGGTGTCTGATCCTGAGCTGGCTCTGATTCCTGACTCTGAACTGCTTCCGGCTCTTGAATCCGCTCCGCCGCTGGCACCTGTTCTAACTCCTGCGTTTCTTTTTTATTTTCTTCTTCTAACATATGGATCGCTCCTGATTTTTCTTGAAATTATGACTTACTATCTTAAACGTAATTTTTATTTTATCATATTCGTAGGGAATTGCCAAGGAAGGATGTGGAGGAAAAAATGAATTTTCTATAAATGAATTATTACAGAAGTGTTAAGTTGTAGATAAACGGTTAAGTCGTGAAAGGGGGAATTAGTTGGAAATATGGGAGAGGAGAATGCCCTCCGACCGCTCGCGCCGCCGGAGGGCATTCTTTCTCACTTATAGTCGTGGTTTTTAATTTGTTGACCCACTTTTCATTCCGTATACTTTTTGTCTGTTATCGGTTAATGATTTTGATAAAAGCCTTCAAATCTTATAACCCCTGCTTATTTGGCAAGCATCATACGGTCATTCGCAAATTCTTCTCCGCTTACCTTTTCAAATCTCTCTAACAGGTCTTCTACCTGCAGATTCTTCTTCTCTTCCCCTGCTACATCGTAGATAATCCGACCTTCGTGCATCATAATCAGACGGTTGCCGATCTGAATCGCATCTTTCATGTTATGGGTAACCATAAGCGCGGTCAGATTTTGTTCATCTACAATCTTTTCAGTGAGATCGAGGACTTTGCGGGCTGTTTTAGGATCGAGGGCGGCGGTGTGTTCGTCTAAGAGAAGGAGCTTTGGCTTCTGGAGAGTTGCCATCAGAAGGGTGAGCGCCTGGCGCTGTCCGCCGGAGAGTAAGCCCACTTTGCTGGTCATACGGGTCTGAAGCCCCAGGTCGAGCTGTGCCAATGCCTCACGGTAGAAGTCCTTTTCATTCTTTTTGATGCCCCAGCCGAGTCCTCTGGATTTGCCGCGGCGCAGTGCCATGGCAAGGTTTTCCTGTATCTCCATATTGGCGGCGGTGCCGCGCATCGGATCCTGGAAGACTCTGCCGATATATTTAGCGCGTTTGTATTCTGGCTCCCTGGATATGTTTACACCGTCAATCTCGATTTTACCAGAATCGATCGGATATACGCCTGCGATCATATTTAACATGGTGGATTTTCCAGCACCGTTTCCGCCGATGATCGTCACGAAATCGCCCGGTGCCAGGTGTAAGTTGATACCGTTTAAGGCTTTTTTCTCATTAACAGTTCCTTTATTAAAGGTTTTCTTTACATTTGTTATCGTCAGCATTACTCCTCGCCCCCTTCTGAATAATCTTTTCTCAGCCTGTATTTAGCGAGTGCTACCGGAATACAGAGTGCCAGTGCTACAATGACAGCAGAGAGCAGCTTCATGTCGTTTGCATCCATACCCATGCGGAGTACAACCGCACGGATCACAAAGTAAATGACCGAACCGACAACCACGGAGGTCAGTTTCCAATAGAAAGAGGTCCATCGTCCCATCAGGACTTCGCCGATGACGATCGCCGCCAGACCGATGACGATAGCACCGGTACCACTTCCAACATCACCATATTTCTGGCTCTGGCAGACGAGTGCGCCGGAGAGACCGACCAGGCCGTTGCTGACCATCAGGGATAAAAGCTTCGTCATACGGGTGTCCACGCCCAGCGCGCGCACCATATCCTCGTTGTTACCGGTTGCACGCATCGCACTTCCGATCTCGGTTCCGAAGAACCAGTAAAGAAACAGAATAGCCGCCACAGCCAGCACAATTCCAACGATCATCGATGCCTGTGCCTGGGTCATCCCGAAGGAAGCAGCCAGACCGCTGATAAGTGTCTTGACTTTCAGAAGCGGCAGATTGCTCTTTCCTCCCATGATCCGGAGGTTGATCGACCAGAGGGAAATCTGAGTCAGAATTCCTGCCAGAATCGCTGGTATCTCAAATACAGTATGAAGAATACCCGTTACCGCACCAGCCACGACACCGGCTGCCGCTGCAACTAAAAGTGCCAGCACCGGATTTACTCCTTTGTTGACTACCAGGACTGCACAAACGCAGGCACCCAACGCGAAGCTTCCGTCTACCGTCATATCCGCGATATCCATCAGGCGGAATGTAATATAAACTCCCAATACCATGATTCCCCAAAGAACGCCCTGTGCGACCGCGCCCTGCAGGGATACTAATAAACCGCTCAATCTTTTACCTCCCCGTGTTTCGTATTTTCTTCATCTGATTAACTGTAAAGACTGCCAGATCGGCATATTTATTTTATGCTTCCGATCTGACAGTCTATCTCATTTGAAGTTTAGATCTTTCTGGTACTCTTTATTTCTCAAGTCCAGATACATCGATTCCCAGCGTCTGCGCTGTCTCTTCATTGACACTCAGCTCGCACTTGAAAGCGTCCAGATAACCGATCGGCATCTTAGAAATATCGGCGCCCTCAGTCAGGATTTTAACGGCCTGCTCACCGGTCATGTAGCCTAACTGGTAGTAATCAATACCGTAAGTAGCAAGACCGCCTGCATCTACCATGCCCTTCTCGCCGCAGATAACCGGAAGTTTATTCTCATTTGTTACCATCGTTACGGTTGCCATACCAGCTGCGATCATGTTGTCGGTTGGTGTGTATACACAGTCTACATTGCCAACCATAGATTCTACAACGGTAGGAATCTCATTGGAATTGGAAACGGTGTAATCTTCATACTCAATACCGGCTGTGTCGAGTGCTTCTTTCGCCATATCAATCTGAAGAACGGAGTTTGCCTCCGCGCTGCAATACAGAAGTCCGACCTTCTTTACATCTGGAATAATCTGCTGCATCAGGTCAATCTGCTCTTTAACCGGAGTCAGATCAGAAGTACCTGATACGTTGCCGCCCGGAACCTCGTTGCTCTCTACCAGACCGGAAGCCGCCGGATCGGTAACAGCGCTGACAAGAATCGGAATCGAATCCGTCACACCTGCAACTGCCTGTGCTGCCGGGGTTGCGATTGCAAAAATCAAATCATCTTTATCGTTGACCAGTTTCTCTGCGATCGTCTGGCATGCAGACTGCTCGCCAGCTGCATTCTGCTGGTCGATCTCGTATTTGATGCCTGCATCGTCCAGCGCTGCCACGAAGCCCTCATTGGTCTTATCCAGTGCCACATGCTGGGTCAGCTGTAATACGCCAATCTTATAAGTCTCGCCGTCTGCTGTCTGCTCTGCCTCTTTGCTTTCTTCTCCGTCTGCGGACTCCGCTGCTGTCGTGTCCGTACTTGCTGTCTGTCCTCCGCAGGCTGCCAGAGATGCCGCCATCGCGCCAGCCAGCATCAGGGCTGCTAATTTCTTTGTCTTTCTCATAATATCGTCCTCCTGAACCTTTTCAACGTATGTAACAGATTTTCCTCTTATGCATCAAACCATGATCTATTTTTCACTTTAAAGAGCTGAACTGTTACGCTTTAAAGCAATCATACTACAAACTCCAAAAAGAGTCAACCTAAAATTCCGCTATTTTATAGGGAATTTCGGTTGACTCTTTTTTATTTTGCTTCCGCGATCTGCAGTTTCACCGTAAACGTTGAACCTTTTCCGACTTCCGACTCTACCTTCACGCTTCCATGATAAAAATTCACGATATGCTTGACGATCGAAAGACCAAGCCCGGTGCCGCCCTGTTTGCGGCTGCGCCCTTTATCCACCCGGTAAAACCGCTCAAAAATACGGCTCTGGCTCTCCGCCGGGATGCCGACGCCGATGTCGCGGACCGTCAGTATCATATCCGCGCCCCAGTGCTTGACCTGCACCCAGATTTCGCCGCCCTCGTTGTTATACTTGACCGCGTTTGTCAACAGATTGTTAAACAGCTCCTGCATCTGGCGCAGATCGGCACGAATCGTGAAATTCTCGCACTCTTTATGGACTGTGATGCCGCGCGACGCCGCCTGCGCGGCAATCGAAGACAGGCTGTCCTCCAGCAGTTCCACCGTGCGGATTGTCACAATATCTGCTTTCGCACCGCGCGATTCCAGACGGGAGATCATCAAAATATCATCCACCAGGTTCGTCATCCGCATTGCCTCTTTTTTTATGCGTCCCAGAAAATCATGTGCCGTGTCCGGATCCTGTGCCATGCCGCTTTCCAAAAGCTCGACATAACCGCGGATCGAAGTGATCGGTGTTTTCAGCTCATGCGATGCATTGCTGAAAAACTCCTGCCGGATCTGTTTTTCTTTCTCAATGCGCTCCAGATATTTCTTCATATTCCGGGACATCCGCGTCGTCGTGTCCGCGATGACATTGATCTCCTCATACGGGCATTTTTCAAACTGAAAACGCGTGTAGTCGTCATCCATCCGCACCATTTCGCTGGAAATTTCCTGCAAAGGACGCGTGATTGACTGGGAAAACCGTTCCGCCTCCATTGCCGATGCAAAAAAAGCTATTCCAAAGCTCAAAAAAGCGGCCGGAATCAACATCAGGATATATTCACCCAAACCGGTTGAACAGGCAGAAAGGCGCAGTATGTATTTGCCGTCCGATGAACGGATCGCCGCGTACGCCATCTGCATTCCTAACGTTCCGGAACGGCGCACCGAATATCCATAGCCCGTCGCCAGCGCATCCTTCACTTCCTTGCGCTCCAGATGATTTTCCATCTGATTCACCTGCGCTACTTCCGTATCAGCCACCACCGTGCCATCCATCCGGATCAGCGTATAACGGCTATTATTGTCGTTCGTAAGGTCGCTCAAATCCATCAGCTGTTCTTCCACATTCCCCGTATAATCCAACATACGGTCAACGGATTCCAATGCAAAATGCATGTCCTCCCTTGACCGTTTGAGCAATACACTGCTGGTAACCACCAGAGCGATAAATGTATTCAGAACCAGCGCCAGGAATAACAGATGAATAAATTTCGTCAAAATCGCTTTTCGCATCGTTTCATCACTTTCCCGCTTCTTTTTCCTTTAAAAACCGATAGCCCACGCCGCGCACTGTCTTGATCTGGGCTCCGGCGTCATGCAGCTTCTGCCGGAGTGTCTTGATGTGCATATCCAGCGTTCTCGTCTCCCCATCATAGTCATAGCCCCAGATATGATCGAGAAGCTCGTCGCGCGTCACCACCCGGTTGATATGTTCCATGAGATATGTTAAAAGTTCAAATTCTTTGAGCGTCAGCTCCGTCCGGTCGCCGCAGGCAATCACCTCTCGCGTCTCCCGGTTGATGCTGACTTCACCGATCGTCAGGCTGGAAACCTCCTCTTTTGCAGGTTCCACCCGCTTTAAAAGGTTTCTGACGCGTGCCGAAAGCTCCAGAATACCGAACGGTTTCGTCATGTAGTCGTCAGCACCGTTGTCAAGTCCCTGTACAATATCCATCTCACGATCCTTTGCCGTCAGCATCAGGACCGGGGCTGCGGAAAAGTCCGGCATCTCCCGGATTTTGCGGATCGCCGCCATGCCGTCCATCCCCGGCAGCATCCAGTCGAATACAAACATCGCCGGATACTCCCGCTGCGCCTCCCTGCCTCTCCGGAGCAGGGCCGAGAGGTTGTCAAGCGCTTCCTCTGCCGTCTCAAATCCGCTGGCGCAGTAACCGAAGTTTTCCAGTGCCACGCAGATCAGATTCCGGATATTTTCATCATCCTCAATCACATATATCCGATATTTCATTACTGCATCTCTTCCTTTACGTAGCCAGCTACATTCTTGGCATGATCCGCGATTCTCTCATAATTTGCCAGTGCATCCAGGAAGATAACACCGCCCTCAATCTTGCATTCTCCATTGGAAAGACGGTTCATATGGCTCTCGCGCATCTCCTCTTCCATATTGTCAACCTCTTCCTCCCAGCGGGCAGTCTGACGTACTTTCTGCATGTCATGCGCCTGACGTGCCTCCACGGACGCCTCGACCGATTTAAGCGTTGCATCTGCAATCGTCCGCAGCTCTTTCAGCGCCAGATCCGAGAAATCAATATCCACATTCTCAATCCGTTTCTTGGCAAGCTCTGCTAAGTTTTCACAGTGGTCACCGACACGTTCAAGATCACCGATTGTATAATACATATTCTTAACGAGAAGATGCTGTTCATCATTCAAGGAGAGGTTGTTGATCTTTAAGAGATATTCGGTCAGCATTTTCTCCATGCGGTCGATCGTCTCTTCATTTTCAAATACCTGTTCACAGAAATTATCATCTGCATCCACCAAGGCTGCTGTCGCTATTTTTAAGTTGGCAACCGCTACCTTACCCATGTTGACAACCTCGTTGCACGCCGTCTCAATCGCAAAGGACGGAGTTTCGAGGATACGGTCGTCTAAGTGACGGATCATCTCGGTCTCGACACTGTTTGCCGACCACTCTTTCTCTGTCTCCTTCGGCTTCGGAACAATCACATCCGATGCCTTTACCAGGAAACCAGCAAACGGGAACATAATGCAGGTGTTGACAACGTTAAATATCGTATGGAAAATCGAAATTCCCACACTGTCCGCACGCGTCATCGCAAGCTCCGGATTCATCATAAACACGATGTATAAAGCGACGCCAAATACAACTGCACCCGTCACATTGAACAGAAGGTGAATGACCGCCGCACGCTTTGCCGTACGGGTCGTACCGATACAAGATAACAGCGCGGTCGCACAGGTACCGATGTTCTGTCCCAATGTAATAAAGACTGCTGACTGCCAGTTTACCATGCCGTTGATCGCCAGCATCTGTAAAATACCGACGGACGCGGAACTACTCTGGATGATTGCGGTAACTGCCAGACCGACTAAAATACCTAAAAGTGGATTCTGTCCCAGTACCCGGAAGGACTCGGAGAAGATCGGCGCATCCCGGTACGGCTCAATCGAACCGGACATGAAAGAAAGACCGATAAACAGGAGTGCAAAACCGATCAGGACTTCGGCACCCTCTTTTTTCTTGTGGCTCTTCGCAAACATCGTGATGAATGCGCCGATACCGAAGAGAACCGGTGCAAAGAACTCTGGCTTTAACACCTCGCCCCACTCACTCATCGACACAATCCAGCTCGTCACAGTCGTACCAATGTTGGCACCCATGATGATGCCGGTCGCCTGCAGAAGATTGATAATTCCGGCATTTACGAAACCAACGACCATAACCGTCGTCGCGGAACTACTCTGGATGATCGCGGTAACGCCCGCGCCCACCAGCACGCCCAGCAAGCGGTTCGAAGTCAGGATCTCAAGCACACGTTGTAAACGGTTGCCCGCAAACTTCTGCAGACCATCCGCCATCGACTCCATTCCATACAGGAACATTCCCAGTCCTCCAATGAACTGAAAGAGTGTTCCCAAAGTACTAATAGACATACATATTCTCCCATCATCTTTTGATCTTTACACATAGTATGTCTTCACTATATCAAATAAATGTAAAAATAACCAGCAGGAAATGTAAAATCTGTGTAAAATTTGATATTCGCAACACTGTACTGCCTGAATGAAAGGATGGTTACAGGACAGCCCGGTACCAATCCTATAGTGCCGGGTTGCGAAAGCCGCCTTCCACAAACCGCCCGCTCGCAAACATCGCCTGAACAGCAGCCCGGTAGTCAGATAGTTTCTGTGCCTTCTTAATCTTCTTCAATTCTTTTTCACATCCCGGAAAATGGCACTGGAAATAGTACCAGAGTTCCTTCATTTTAAACAAAGTATTCCGATCGCCGGACATGATTTCTGCATAACCGGTCAGGAGGCGATCGTGGAACTGCTGGAAAGATTGGAGATGATTCGAGGATGGCAGATTCCGCACCTCTCCAAAAATCCACGGACTTGCAACCGCCCCTCGCCCAAACATCAACGCGGCTAATTTCGTTTTTTTCTGCATTTTGCCTTTGTCAGACGGTTCATCTTGTCCTACAATTTCTTTCATAAGTGCAGACGCATCCGCCGCCGAAAAAAGATTTCCATTATAGCTGACCGGGCAGCGGCTCTGCTCCAGCGCATACGCAAATGACTCCATCCGTATTTTCCCCTTATAATAGTCCTCGCGCACTCTCGGGTGTACAATCAGTTCTTCCAGCGGATAATGATTATAGATTGCGAGCAGGCGTGGAAATTCAGACGCTTCTTTCATGCCGATCCGGGTTTTGATCGACAAACGCACCGGCTTTCCATCCGCAGCGTGGATTTTTTCCAATCCGTTGCAGACTTCCTCCAGAAACAAGCTCAAATCTTCCGGCTCGGCTAAAAATCCCGCGCCCTTTTTCTTCGTAACCACCGTCCCCGACGGACAGCCCAGGTTCAGATTAACCGTCCTATATCCATACTCCGCCAGTTCCTCGCAAACCCACAGAAAATCTTCCGCCGAATGCGTCAGAATCTGCGGGATCAGGCATAATCCCTGATTATGCTCTGGAAGAATATCGTTCCTTTCCCTGGATGTCAGCTTATGGCTGGAACCTGGTGCAATGAACGGACTGTAATACCGGTCAACGCCCCCATAAATGACTGCATGCGCCTGCCGGAATACGTATCCCGTGATTCCCTCCATTGGTGCAAAATCTAATTTTACACTCCTTGCATCGTTCGCGCTTATACGATTCGCGCCTACTTTTAATGCCTCTGGCTGAATCATTTTCTTCACGCTTCATTTCCTCCCAGTGATATGATATAGATCGGATTCTGCCCTTTCATCAAATGACTGGAACCAATCTTCTCCGCTTTTGCAATCTGCATGGACAGAATCTCCGCCTCTATCCCGCGCTCTTTCAGGTAACTCATAAGCACTGTCAGAGACTCCAGCGCAATCAGGTTGATCACAATCCGGATATCTGGGTTCAAGCGGAACAATTCATCCAGAATCTCGCGCATCTGTCCGGTTGTTCCCCCGATAAATGCCCGATCCGGTCGGTGAACACTTACCTGTGCAAATGTCTCCGGCGCCTTTCCCGGCACGATCGTGACCGCCTCTGTTCTGGCTTTCTCACAATTTGCCCGGATCAGTTCAACCGCCTCTTCCTTATATTCAAACGCACACACATGAATCCCCGGACAGCTTACCGCCGCTTCCACACTGACAGAACCCGTTCCCGCGCCAATGTCCCAGAACTCACAGTCCTCATACAATTCCAGCTTGGACAATGACACGGTCCGCACCTCACTCTTCGTCATCGGGACCTTGCCCCGGATAAACCATTCATCTCGCATTTGGTACTCCCCATTTTCTAAATTCTCATATAAATTCACTCAATTGGTATATTTTTGCTGACTCCCTTTGGCACATTCATCCAGCCATTTTCGCAAAAAATCTGGACAGGATGCATAATAGAGATGCGGAAATCCGCCAATCTGTCCTCCCTTTTCATGGATGCAGCGCCAGCTTCGGTTTCCGGTCGGTTTGACTGCCTCCCAGTCGGTGCCCGGATCTTCGCTCTCCCAGTAATGGAACTCATGCCCGTGAATTTCCTGACCGGATGAGGTCAGCAGACGCACATAGCCAAACCGGCGCAGGCGGTTCGTCCGGTAAGCGTCAAATGGATAAACGCCAGCCATTTCCCAGTGTTTTCCATCGCTTCCTTCAAGAGTACGGTGTAAATATAAAAATCCACCGCATTCCGCCAGAAACGGCATTCCCGCCGCAATCGACCGCCGGATACTCTCACGCATCGCCGCGTTCTTTGCCAGCTCCCGTGCATAATTCTCCGGATAACCGCCGCCAAATAAAAGCCCATCCACTCTGTCCGGGATTTTTTTATCCCTCAGTGGACTGAAATAAACCAGCTCCGCACCCATCTGTTCCAGAAGGCGGAAATTTTCCTGATAGTAGAAGCAGAATGCCTCGTCACGAGCAACACCGATGCGGACGCGCGAGGTGACTTTTTGCTCTTGACATGCTGGGAATTTCGCTATACTTTCCGCCTCCATTGATTCGTTTTCTGCTTTTTCTTTCTCTTTGTTTTCTATCCTCAATGGAAGCATCCCTGCCACTTCCAGCACCCGATCCACCGCGATCGACTTTTCCATCTGATCCGCCAATCGCCCGATCCGCTCGCGCAGCCGATCGATCTCGCCCGGCAGAAAAAGTCCCAGATGGCGGCTTTCCATGCGGTATTCCTCGGATTCCGGCAGATAACCAAGCACCGGAAGCCCCGACGCCTCTTCCACGGCTGCTGCCAGCCGCTCATAATACATCGAAGAAACCCGGTTCAAAATCACTCCGGCAATATGGCTTTTTTTCCGGAAATGCAAAAATCCAGATGCCATTGCTGCCGCCGACAACGATGCGCCCTTACAGTCCAGCACCAGAATCGCCGGCGTGTCTGTGATCTCTGCAATCTCCCAGCTGCTGGCGGACGTTTCTGTTCCGCCCAAGCCGTCATAATAGCCCATGACACCCTCTAAAACTGCAATTCCCGCCTGTTCTTCCCGCACTGCATCCACCAAAACCTCCCGCACGCCTTCCGCCGGCAGAAAAAAGCTATCGAGATTTCGCCCGGGAATGCCGAGCACATAGCGGTGAAACATTGGATCGATATAGTCCGGTCCACATTTGCACGCGATCGGATTCAGACCGCGGCGGCGAAGGACTTCAAGCAGCCCGCAAGTCAGAAGGGTTTTTCCACTGCCGCTTTTTGGGGCGGCAAGCATGATACGTGGAAATACTCCGACAGAATCTGCAGGAAGCAAACGTTTATCTTCTTGTTCAAACCTTTTCAGCTGCTTTACATTCTTTATTTCATCCGTGACTTCTAGCAGCATCAAGCTCAAATCCGCAAATTCCAATTTTTTCATTTCTTCCGCGGTTCCGCTCCGGATCTGCTCTTCCGGGTACGATAAGTTTTCACCAACCGTCACCTGTACATTTCCATATCCCGCCTGTGTCAGACGTTCACAAAACTGTCCAGCTCCATTTTTGCCGCCCATGAGGATAAACGCACGCTTAGCCGCTTCTTCTGGATCACACAGACGTTTCATCACCCGATCGACAGACAATTCTCTTCCATGTGCGGAATAAATCGCCGCATCTTCCCAGTGCGTCCCCAGGCGTGCCGCCAGATAACTGACACAGGATGTACCCGGATAGACGGTAAATGGATAACCAGCTTCCCGCAGCCGCTCTGCCATCCTGGATGCCCCGCTGAAAAAGCCGGTATCACCCGAATACAGGATGACCGCCTGCTTCCATTCCGGGTGCTTCGATACAATCTGTATCACATCGTCAGGAAGATATGCTTTATAACACTTCGTTTCTTTTTCCACCGCAGCCGCTGATTCCTGTCTGTTTTCAGCTTTTCCTTCCTTGCTAATCAGCAAATCATTCTGCAGCGCTCTCTCCGCGGATTCCAGCATACGCTCCGCGCCAATCAAGGCGTCACTCTCTCGAATTGCCCGAAGGACTTCCCCTGTCATCTGGGACGGCTGTCCCATGCCAATTCCCGCCAGAATCAAATGTGTTTTTAACTCTCCAACATTCCCCTCATCCGCCTTCTTCAGCACCTCCATTGCCTCTTCCAGCGAAATACCATCCTCCTCCGGTCTGCGGATCACAACCACTCTGGTTCCATTTTCACGCGCCGCTTCCACCTTTTCCTGAAATCCGCCCGCACGCCCGGAATCTTTCGTCAATAGCCACTCCGCTTTTGTCTGTCGGAGAAATAGCGTATTCATTTCGGTGGAAAAAGGTCCCTGCATCGCAATCAGATGGCTGCCAGTTATCCCCAATTTTTCACATTTCTTCAAAACATTCGAAGTTGGAAGCACTCTCGCATACACCCGTTTTTGATAATCTGGTATCTGGCACAGGGCTTCCAGTTCTTTACTGCCGGTTGTAGCAAAAATCACGCCGGAAACAGAAGAAAGAAATGACACTGCCTCCTGAATGGAATCAACCTCGACCCAATCACGTGCTTTGTTTTGTTCGCCCTCTGCGCGCAGGCACCGTTCCAGGCGGACACCGGTCCGTCCGCACGCTTCCTGGATTTCTTCTGAAACAAGTCTGGCATGCGGATGGGTTGCATCGATCACAAGATGAATCCCCTGGTTTCGGATAAATTCTTCCATCTGGTAACGATCCATCCGTCCACGTAAGACTTTTATCACTGAGGATGCCTGAACCGTTTTCAAGTTTTTCTTTGCAAGGCAAGTATTGTGGTTCAAATCTGGATTCCCTGCATTCCCAGACTCCATCAGCTCCTCCTGCAAAAGCTCCTCTCCATACTCCGAAGCCACGCTGACCCACGCCTCAATCTTTTCCCGGCTGCAATATTCCGCCAGCAGGCGCCCTTCTGTCGTTCCTCCAAATATCCATATTTTACACATCGCGGTATCCCCTCGGTGTCACCAGACATCCATTTAACATCTGCGTTTCCTTATTTCCAATAAATACGGTCGTAAACATATCCACCGGCGTCTTTTCCAGTTCTGCCAGTGTCAAAAGGTGCACCGCCTCGCCCTCGCGGCCAATATTCTGTACATATCCGCAGGCAGTCTCACCACTTTTATACTCTAAAAGAATCCGGCAGGCACGCTCCAGATAATCGTGGCGTTTCCGGCTGGATGGATTGTAGAGGCAGATAATAAAATCCGCTTCCGCCGCTGCACGCAGCCTTTTTTCGATCACTTCCATCGGCGTCAGAAGGTCACTCAGGCTGATCACCGCAAAATCATGCCCCAACGGTGCACCGAGAATGGCTCCGCCTCCCAGCGCTGCCGTCACTCCTGGAATTACTTCCACGTTCACATCCGGGTACGCCTCTGCCATCTGCAGCACCAGCCCCGCCATGCCATAGACGCCGCTGTCCCCACTGCAGATCATTGCTGTTCTCCGACCATCCTGTGCCGCTTTTAATGCCATCTCACAGCGTTCCTTTTCCTGGCGCATCGGCGTTGTCAGAAATTCCGCCTGTGGATAAAATTCTTTTACCAGGTCCACGTATACCGTATAACCGATGATCACCTGGCTTTCCCGCAAAATGCGGTCTGCCCGGACCGTCATCTGTTCTCTCGCCCCCGGTCCAATTCCGATCACGTATAATTTTTTTTCTTCCACTGCTGCCTCCTTACTTGCTCCGATGCCGGAACCGCTACTGCTGCCGTCACACCGTTAAACGCCATTTTCTGCACTCTCAGATCGATCGCAGGCAGATTTTTCTCATCCATCTCCCGTTCCCGGTAAATCCGGCGCACCCCCATGACGGCTGCACGCTCACAAACATTTCCTACCCCTACTGTCTTCCGCACAAACGGCGATTCTGCAAACTTCGTACCGGCACTTTCCAGCTCTTCCGGGGTAAAACTCCACAGTTCCACATCCCACTCCTTCGCAAGCGCCAGAAATGCCATCTCATTTTTCTTCCGATCCACCGTTGCAATCGCCCGCACCGCACTTTTATCAATCATCGCCCGAGAAAGTGCCACTCTTGCCATCTCCCGGACAGCATTCAGGGAGGAATCCCGGCGGCATCCCATTCCAAGAACAACCGTTCGCGGATACAGGCGCAGAAGTTCCGGCGTACCTGATTCATTTTCCGGCTCATAACTTTGCTCTTTCTTCTGCTCACTTTTCTGCCCAAGCGATCCTATATCGGATTTTCCGACAGACATATCTATCTCAGCCGCTTTCGCCGAATCGCCGGTTTCCACTGCCACTACCGCCGCTGCTTTGGCTGCATCCCGCTGTTCCTTCTTCTCCTGCAGCCCAATCACCATATCCCGGCGCACCAGAGACGCTGGGGCATTTTTCGGGCATCCGCCCTGTTTCAGCGTCACATAGATGTTTTCCTTCTGCCATACGCCCGGAGTAATCTCTGCCGGAACGATTCCATCTACTGGATAATCACTGAAAAAGCCAATTTTTTCACCTCGCAGCTCCGCCGCAGAGATTTGTTTCGCCAGTTCCCGGTCACTGATCACCAGCTCATTTTCCGCTGCAAATACATCAACTGCAAATGCCTGCCGCAGATCCGTTGCCGTCGTAATTACCGGTTCTGCCCCCAGAATCTGCGCCGCTGCCTCTGCCAGTTCATTGCATCCGCCCACATGTCCAGACAAAATCGGGATCGCATAACGCCCCTGCTCATCGATCACCAGCACCGCCGGATCTTTCAGCTTATCCTGCACCCACGGCGCAATCAAACGGACTGCAATCCCCGCCGCCCCGACAAACAAAATTGCTTCCTTCTCCTGAAATGCTTCCTTGACCACCTGTTTCAGCGGTTTCGAATGTTCGGATCCTGTATAATCTAAAAAGTCAAACGCCTCTTCCATCTGCTGGCTTAATTTCTCCAGCAGGCGCGTCGCCGTCTCTATTCCCTGTGCAGTAAAGCAAATGCAGATACCGTTCCTGACCCGAAGTTTCAACTGCTCCATTTATAACAATCCCTTTCTATTACTCATATACAAAACCATCCGTCCCCTGACGGAATTCAGTTGTGAATTCTGGCGCATATAAACGTGAGCGCTCGTATCCCGCCTGGGCAGTCACATCCCCGACGATAATCAGAGCTGTTTTTTTGATATTTTCCTGCTCTGCCGCCTCTGCAAGCGTGGCAACCGTGCAGACAACCCGCTTTTCATCCGGCCAGGTCGCTTTGTACACGATCGCCGCTGGCGTGTCCGCCTCATATCCGCCCTTTATCAGCTCTTCCGAAAGCTTCTTCAGCATTCCCGCGCTTAAAAATATAACCATAGTCGCATGATGCGCTGCAAACGACGCGATGCTCTCCCGCCCCGGCACCGGCGTCCGCCCCGCCATCCGGGTGATAATCACGCTCTGCGAAACGCCCGGCAAGGTATATTCCAGATTCAATGCAGATGCCGCGCCGCAGAAAGAGCTGACGCCCGGGCATACCTTATAAGAGATATTTAACTTGTCCAGCTCGTCCATCTGTTCCCGGATCGCACCATACACGCAAGGGTCGCCCGTGTGAAGCCGCACCGTCATCTTACCCGTCGATTCCGCTTCTTGGATCTTTTCGACTACTTCTTCCAGCGTCATTTTCGCACTGTCATAGACAACGGCTGATTCTTTTTTATAATCCAAAAGCTCTGGATTGACCAGAGAACCTGCGTAAATAATCTGGTCTGCCTGATTCAAAAGGCGTGCTCCCCGCACTGTGATTAAATCTGGCGCTCCCGAACCTGCTCCGACGAAATATACCATATATGTGATTTCTCCTTTTTTATTTAATATTCGAATCTCAACTTTTCGTAATTTATGATTATTCTATCTATCATTACTTCCATGCCTCTCCATCTCCAGCAGCTCCCGCACATACGCATCCGCCCCAGCTGTCCGCGCCATCAGTCCATAATTGCTTGAAAATAGCATTACCTCCGTCTGAACGCCGCTCTCTTCTTCCAATACCGCTTTGACCTGATTCGCCACCTGCTCCATGACCTGTTTCAGATATCCATGTTCATATAGGAAATCTGCCGCTTCCTCAGTCGTATTCATCGGCAGCAGGGCATCTGCCTCCGGAAATCCAACGGTTCGCGCGCATGCAGACAAAATCTCCATCCGTCTGTCACCATACCGGGAATGTGTATTCATCACACCACCTGCCACTTTGACCAGTTTTCCAACATGCCCTGCCAAAAGCGCCTGGTGAATTCCTTCCTGTGAAAGCATTTTAAAGCTGGTCCCGATAAAATTACTGCACTTGATGAAATTTTCCATCGAAAGCCCGGTTTCTTCTTTTAAAAATCGTTCTCCATAATTGCCTGGCGCCACTGCCAGCAGCGAAACATCCTCCTGGGCGTGCACCCGGATATCCAGCCGGATCGTCTCAACCAATGCCGCCTCACTCATCGGGTTCACAATCCCAGTTGTTCCAAGCACCGAGATACCACCGATGATCCCCAGATGCGGGTTAAACGTTTTCTCCGCCAGCTCCCGCCCGGAAGGGATAGAAATCTCAATCCGCAAAGGTAACTCCGGCATGCCCGCCTCCCGGCGTGCCAGAGCCGCCTCCCGGAAAATAGCCGTCCGCGGTACCGGGTTGATCGCGTAATGCCCCACCGGACACGAAAGACCGTCCCGCGTCACCATGCCGATGCCCTCGCCGCCGGTTACCTCAATTCCCGGATACGCCGGGTCTGTGTAACCGCTTTCAGTTATGCTATCATGACAAGCCAGAACGGCCCGTGCACAAACCAATGTCCCATTCGTCACATCCGGATCGTCACCGGAGTCCTTCTGTACACCGCATACTGCGCTATCTTCCTCCCGCTCTGCCCGGACAATCGGCAGAATCGCCCGGACGCCGGAAGGTGTCACTGTCTCTGCCGCCGCAGGTGCTTCCCCTGTGCAGAGAAACAACACCGCCGCCCGCGTACACGCCGCCGCGCAGGTTCCGGTCGTAAATCCGGTTCGAAGTTTCTTTTTTTCATCTGTCTGTTTCTTTTCCGTCTCCATCTGCCTCCCTGTATGCCATTTTCTGCCTGAAGATTCTTCTGTCCATTATAGGAGATTTACACCCGACTTTCAACTTATTACTATTTATATTTAAAATTCCAGTAACAATCCCTCATTTTCCCCTTGCACTTTCCTCAACTGTGCGGTACAATACGGAATATAAATAAGTAGATTTAATTACATATTCAAGAAATAGTTATTATAAACGTGCAAGGACAGCTAACATGTAAATATAAAAAACCGGAAAGATCTTCTCTTTCCGGCATTTTAAGTCTCACACACTTTAAAACAATACAGTTTTAAACAACAACGTGAAACATTATTTGGTACGGACAACCAGATGGGCATTGACATACTCCCAGGAGTATGTGCCCGCTTTGCCGCCGTCCTCAATGAAAAATGGAGTTACCATCTTGTAGCCTTCATCCATCATCATGGTTGCAGCTTCCAGACATGATTCCTCTTCGTTTTCAAAATCAACATTAATGCATGGATTCTCTTCCATGGAAGGATTGTCCTCATTCGGATCTAAATGTGCAATTGCGTACTGCATATGAATTCTCCTTTTCCTTATGATACTGAGAGTCTGAAAACTCCCTGCCACTCATTATAACTATCTTTCAATCAAGCGTCAAGCACCTGCGGGCGCACCTTTACTATATAAAATTTTGGGGTGAAAACATGAATACAATTATCAATTTAATCGAAAAAACCTACTATTTCCTCTGGGGTGACTGGATTCATCTGCCGCTTCCTGGCGGAACAACCATCAACCTGCCGCTTCTGGTTCTTCTGCTCGTCCCGACCGGTATCTTCTGTACTATCCGGACGCGGTTCCTGCAGATCCGAATGCTTCCGGATATGCTGCGCGCGCTGCTGGAAAAGGCCGAAACCGGACACAAAGGTGGCTCTCTCTCCGCACTCCAGGCACTGATCGTGTCAACTGCGACCCGCGTCGGTATGGGGAATCTTGTCGGTATCGTTGCCGCTCTCTCCGCCGGAGGCGCCGGTGCGTTGTTCTGGATGTGGGTAACCGCGCTGCTCGGTTCGGCAACCGCTTTCATCGAGGCGACCTTAGCCCAGCTTCACAAACAGCCGGATCCGCTCTACGGCGGTTACCGCGGCGGTCCTGCTTACTACATTCACGACTGGATCAACAGCAAACGCCAGAAACAGGGCACGCCGGTTTCGAAGAAAAATCTTCTCTCCGTACTGTTTGCGCTCTCCGGTCTGATCTGCTGGTGCGGTATCAGCCAGGTCATCAGTAATTCCGTGACCTCTTCTTTTAAGAATGCTTTCGGCATCCCGCCGATCTACTCATGCCTGTTTTTAGTTCTCCTTGCGGCAGTCATCGTTCTTCGGAAAAATGCCTCCGTCAGGGTTCTGGATCTGCTGGTTCCGATCATGGCAGGCATTTACATTATCCTGACCCTGTTTTTAATTATCGTGAACTTCCGCCAGCTTCCAGGCGTTTTTGCCCGCGTTTTTGAGGAAGCACTCGGTCTGCGCCAGGCAATCGCAGGCGGCTTCGGCGCCGTATTGATGAACGGTGTCAAACGGGGACTTTTCTCCAATGAAGCAGGAAGCGGTTCCGCCCCGTGTGCGGCAGCGACGGCAGAAACCTCCCATCCTGCCAAAGTCGGACTGATGCAAGCGATGGGCGTTTTCATCGACACGCTTCTCTGCACCTGTACAGCCATGATCATGCTGCTGGTCCCGGCTGATAAAATCTCCGGTCTGGAGGGCATGGATCTGCTGCAGGCGGCAATGAGCTGGCATTTCGGGGAATTAGGCGTCATTTTCATAGCCGTAATCCTGTGGCTGTTCAGTTTCACTACCTTCATCGGCATCCTCTTCTACGCCCGCTCCAATGTGAGCTACCTCTTCGGAGACACCTGGGCCGCCCAGACGGCGTACAAGATTCTCGCCCTGATCATGATGTTTGTCGGCGGACTGACCGCCTACACCTTTGTCTGGGATCTCGGTGATGTCGGTGTCGGTCTGATGACCGTCTTCAACCTGATCGCGCTGATTCCGATGTCGAAAGAAGCGCTTGTAAGCCTGCGGGATTATGAGGCAAAATATAAGAAATCATAGCCACTTTATTTCGAAATAAAAAGAATGTGCCAAGGCACATTCTCAGACTGTAGACAAAGCCCCGCTTTTGCGGGGTTTTGCTATTGTTAGAACCGCTTTTCTGATATAATGATGTCAGAAGGGCGGTGTTTTTTATGATGACAAAAAATGCAGATAAGAAAAGGGAACAGATGCTGATGTTCTGTATGGATGACATGGTGCCACAGAATCACATGCTCCGTTCGATTGATAAAGCCATTGATTGGAACTTTATTTATGACTTAGTAGAAGAAAAATACTGCCCTGACAACGGTCGGCCAAGCATGGATCCCGTTATGCTCATAAAAATTCCCTTTATTCAGTATCTCTACGGAATAAAAAGCATGCGGCAAACAATGAAAGAGATTGAAGTAAATGTTGCCTACCGTTGGTTTCTGAGACTGGATATGATGGATCCTGTTCCACATTTTTCTACATTTGGGAAAAACTATACACGCCGTTTTAAAGATACCAATCTTCTCTTTTTTATTGCCTAAAAACAAAACGAATAATCCGAGAATATAAGCGTGTTTTTTGTGATGAACTTGTGGACGGTATGATTAAACCATATTTGGATGCCTGTGTTCTCAAATTGGTTGAATCTTTAACTGATACCGAAAATCCAATCAAAACGATAGCCAAAGAAAGAGAACTAATTCCCGATTGTGTTGTGTTACAAAGAGCATTAAAACGATACATGAAAATCAGAGGTAAAACAAACAACGCAGCCAGAGATACTAAAAGATATGCTGAACAATATGAATGGGTGCAGAATAATCCAGACAAAGCAAAGTCCGAGGGATTAGAGGAATTACCGATTATTCCGCTTCATGGGTTGAGACATTCATGTGCTACCCTACTCAATTATCTGGAAATCAACATCATTGAAATATCAAAGACATTAGGACATTCAACTTGTTCCACTACCATGAACATTTATGCTCATAGCTTTGAGGAACAGCAAGAGGAAGTAGCAACAAAGGTAAATGAGTTCTTACGATTGAACGCATAAATAATTGAGAGCCAGAGGACAAAATCCAAAGGCTCTCATT
>OHAY01000772.1_pt1 | contig 32391 bp, 23 predicted proteins | sample 1577191 | NCBI WGS metagenome assembly OHAY01 (sample SAMEA3541504, study PRJEB24748) | human gut metagenome | biome: human gut; feature: human-associated habitat; material: faeces | place: China | collected 2012 | reverse complement strand
CCGTTGTGGTGCTAATGTTTGATTATTTTTGGGACATTATCAATTTCGGTTGACACAACATTTTTTAGCGAGTATTTTTGAACAAAAGAGTAATACTCTACTATTTAGCAGCATTCCAAAAAATAAAAACAGATTCCCTGTTTTTATTTTGAAGAATCAGCTCTATATAGCTATTTTTCTCAATTTATTAACGCATTTGCTGTTTTAAAAAAAGATGGCGCTATTTTGCAACCATCTTCTCTATATTATTTATTTTCGTTTTTAGAACTTAATGTATCTATCTTCTTAATAAATGGGAAGTAAACAACAAATGAAATGATAATCATCACTAACTGCCATAACGCAACTTTCCATCCCCCAATTAAGAAACCTGAAATAATTGGTGAAGTTGTCCAAGGAACCATAACACCACTAAATAAAGGTAAAATGCCAAAATACATAAGTAGATAACTACTGATACCAATGATCAATGGAACAAGAACAAATGGTACAAGTAAGTAAATATTTAATACGATTGGCGTACCAAAGATAATTGGTTCATTGATATTAAAGATGTTAGGGACAATTGATAATTTACCTAAGCTACGTAGTGATTCTGATTTTGCGAAGAATGTAATATAAATAACTAATCCAATGACAACACCAGCACCAGACATACATAAAAAGTTATCCCAGAACTGTTGAGTAAAGATATGACCACCATTCTGAACAGTTAAAGCTACACCAGAATCTAGAATCTTCTGGTTAGCTGCCATGTTAGCCTGTAGGATTGGTGAAAGAATACCACCACAGATAGAACCACCATGAACACCAGTCCACCATAATAATGACATCATAACTGTCATAATTACTACACCAGCAAATGAATCAGTCACACCCTGTAATGGAATCTGAATAGCTGAATAAATCAATTCCGCAAATGTAGTTTTAAACACAAAATGACATACTGCATAGATAATGGCACAAACAATAGTAATAATACCTGTTGGTAATAATGATGAGAAAGAATCTGCGACTCCTGGAGGAACACCTTCAGGCATTTTTACACGGATATCTTTTCTAATACATAATGAATAGATATAACCTACTAAGAATCCAATTAAGATAGCACAGATCATTCCCTGTCCTGCTGTCCAGTCCTTAGAGATAACGCCAGTGACTGCTTCACCGTTTTCTAATACTTTAGAAGAAGGTGTAAGTAATACAAATGCAGCTAAACCAGTCAAAGCACCATTGACTGCAGTAGAGATTTTATCATTCTTAAGATAAGAATAAGTGATACCTACTACTGTAAACAAAGCCATTAATGAAAATGTAGATGAATAAACCTGTGAACAAATATCTGCTAAACCACATTTCGCAACTAATGTATTTAATGATTTGATTGGTAGATTCGCAATTAATAAGAATAAAGAACCAATCATCAAGAATGGTAATGAAAACATCATACCATCTTTTAAAGCTTTAATAACTTTTGTATTTGTAAATTTTGAAATATATACTACGACTTTCTCGTTTATGAATTTTTCCATATTATTATCTCCTATAACTTCTCACCATTAGATGAAATAACTTGTTTATACCATTCAAAGGATGCTTTCTTATATCTGTTTCCAGTACCTTTTGCATGGTCATCTAAGTCTACGTAAATGAAACCATATCTTTTCGCAAGTTCTCCTGTTGAGGCACTTACGATATCAATAGCCGCCCATGGTGTATAACCCAAAACTTCTACACCATCAAGGTCTATTGCTTTTTTCATTTCACTAATATGATTTCTTAGATAATCAATACGGTAATCATCATTGATCATTCCATTTTCTAATTTATCATAAGCACCAAAACCATTTTCTACAATGAACATAGGTTTTTGATATCTTTCATATACTTCATTTAAGATATTTCTTAATCCTGTTGGATCTATAGCCCATCCCCAATCACTCTTCTTTAATAAAGGATTCTGAACTTCGACAAAGTTGTTTTTAGCATCATATTGCGCAATTGTTGATTTATAATAACTAAATCCAATGTAGTCTACTTTACCTTTCTTTAGGTCAACAAGATCTTCATCTGTAATATCTAAATGAATATGATTTCTTTCCCAATGTTTTAATGTATAAGCAGGATAATACCCTCTTACATGAACATCACTAAAGAAGTAGCGTTTATCCATTGCTTTAATACCCGCAAAGATATCTTTTGGATCACATGATGCAGGATAAATAGGACCAAAATGAAGCATACATCCTACCTGCATTTCTGGATTGATTTCTTTTGCTCTTTGTACTGCTTTTGCACTTGCAACAAACTGATAATGAGAGATTTGATACATTGTCTTTTCTACATCTTCATCTTCTCTATATAGTACACCAGCACCAGTCCACGCATTAAAGGGATTATCAGTATCAATAAGGTTATTGATTTCATTAAAAGTCATCCAGTATTTCACTTTATTCTTATATCTTTCAAAGCAAGTAATTGCATATCTCTCAAAGAACTCAATAAGCTTTCTATTACGCCATCCATCATATTCTTTCGCAAGATAGAGAGGCATTTCGAAGTGTGATAAAGTAACTACAGGTTCAATACCATACTTTAAACATTCGTCAAATACATTGTCATAATACTTTAAACCTTCTTCATTAGGTTCTAACTCATCACCATGAGGATAAATACGAGGCCATGCAATACTTAAACGGAAACACTTAAATCCCATCTCTGCAAATAGTTTAATATCTTCCTTATAATGATGATAAAAATCAATACCAAAATGGTTTGGATAATAGTTATCCTTCTTTATTTCAAATGAGATTTCTCTAGGGTGATTTACATCTCCAGAAGACATGACATCAGTTACACTTAAACCTTTGTTTCCTTCGTTGTAACCACCTTCATATTGGTTAGCAGCCACTGCGCCACCCCATAGAAAGTCTTTGTTCATAATTATTCTCCTAGTTTGAATTTATCAACTGTCTTTGTTGTCCCCTCTAGATAAGAATAATTACTTATAAGCTTCAATGAAGCAAAAACATCAAATATATACTGTAAAGAAGAAATATAAACCGCATTAGATAACTCAATAGTATTTCGTGTTGCCATTATTACTATTGTTTCATCACAATACTTACATATATCTCTGTTCTTATGATCACATATCACAATAGATCTAGCATGTGATTTACTGATATCTTCAGCCATCTTCAACATCTCTTTATTCTGTCCTGTATGAGTTAAGAATATGCAGAGTGTGTCATTTGGATTTCTTTGTTTCAAGTATTGAATATGCATTGGGTTTAAACTGTCATAAGCCTTTGATATAATCCCTATTTCTTCAAAGTTCAGACTATAGACCTGTGCTAATGCAAAATTAATACCTGTTCCATATATCTCAATATATTTGCAGTTTTGAATAAGTTGATAAATTCTTTCCAACGTTTGTTTGTCTAATAAACTTTTTGTATATTCAATTGATCTTCTGTGTAGAATTTCAATTTTATTTAAAGCATCTTTAATTGAACTATCACTAGAAAATGGTTCAATTTCTAAATCACTCTTTAATTCAAGTAAATGAGAATATTCAGTAGCATATTGATACTTAAAGTCTTTATAGCCTTTAAAACCTAACTTCTTACATAATCGTGATACTGTTGCTGTACTTGTATAGCTTAATTGTGCTAATTCATTAATATTCTTTTGTAAAATATCATCTGGATTATCTAATATATAATCCACTAGATATTTCTCTTGAATCGTTAAATGATCCAATGCTTTTATTTTATCGATAATCATTATTATTCCTCTTTTCACCGGTTAAAAGATCCATAACAACTATCTCCTTATCTAGAAGACAGTTCCATCTTAGTGTACACTACGTGTCAAGTCAACAAAATGTATGCGATTCCAATTCAATAGAAAAAAGCTTACAACTACATAATTATTTAAGTAATAATGCTGAAAATAATTATCAAAAAAGGAGGATTACTCCTCCTTACAATACTTCCCCATTACTACTTATTACATTCTTATACCATTCAAATGACTTCTTCTTAATTCTTCTCATATCCTTTAAGTCATCATTATCTCTATTCACATAAACAAAGCCATATCTCTTCTTCATCTGTGCACGACTACTTAAGATATCAATAGGACCCCAAGACAAGTATCCTCTACAATCTACACCTTCTTCTACAGCTTTTTTCATCTCTTCTAAATGTTTTCTCATATAATCAATACGATAATCATCGTTAATAACGCCATCTACTAGTTGATCATCATAGCCATAACCATTTTCTACAATATAGATAGGCATTTCATATCTATCATAAAGTTGTCTTAAAGTAATACGTAAACCAATAGGATCTATTGTCCAGCCAAATTCAGACATTTCTAAGTAAGGGTTCTTCTTGATGACTACATCTTCTACATTAGTCAAACTATCTTCACCATAATGACTAATAGTAGACATATAATAGCTTATTGCAAGAGCATCTGTTTTACCCTTCTTAAGTATTTCAAAGTCTCCTTCTTCTATGACTGGCATAGTACCTTCTAGTTTCATATTTGCTAGGAAGTAATTGTTATAGTGTCCTCTCGTAAAGACATCTAGGAATACAAATGCTTCACTTTGGGCTTTCATAGATTCTAATGTATCTAATGGGTGACATGTTTCAGGATAGCTTTGTACAATAGTGGCCATACCTAAAACATAACCTTCTTTTTGATGGATGTATTCATTAATCAAACTATGCGCGATTAATGTATTATGCATAATTTGATGATCTAGAGTAATAGGGTTTTCTCCTTCAGGACATACAGCCCCAAAGAACATCTTTGGACCTTTCTGTAGTATTCCATTCTGTTCATTGAAGATAATCCAGTATTTAACTTTGTGACTATAATGATCTACAATCTTCTTGCATAATTCCACAAATATATCCACTACTTTTCTACTCGCAAAACCATTGTATTTCTCATATAAGAATACAGGCATCTCAAAGTGATAGAGTGTAGGAATAGGTTCTATCCCTCTCTTTAGTAGTTCATCAATAAATTCATCATAGAAAGCAAAACCTTCTTCATTATACGTATTCTCATCACTCATAAGTCTAGACCAGTCTAACGAGAAACGGTATGCATTAAAGCCTAACTCTTTATATAAGTCAAAATCTTCTTTGTATCTATGATAAGCATCAATACCATTTTTAAAGTCTGAAAACTTACCAGTGACTGTTAAGTCACATACTGCAGGAACTTTTCCTCCTTCAGTATATCCACCTTCACTCTGATGGGCAGTCACTGCACCACCCCATAAGAAATCTTTTCTTAGCATCTTTACTAACTCCTTTATGTATATTCTTATTTAATTCTATTAAGGATATACTTGAATTTCAAGGAAGTAACACTTGAAAAGAAATAGTATATATTATTCTAACGCTCATTTAATACGTTTTAACGCTCATTATTATATTAATTTTTTGGCTTAGTTATGCGGTTTTTAACTTTCTAACGCTCATTTAACACTCACGAGTGTTAGAATAGAATATCATCATCCGTTGAATCTGGTATTTCAATTTCTAGAGTCTCTTCTCGAATTCTATAATATTCATCAACAACAGAATCAATAGATTCCCTATCTTCTGCTCTTTCATAACATTTTATAAGTTTAGCCAGTAAATCAAATGTCGTAATATCATCAACACCATATTCTCTTAAACTCGCTTCATAATTTCTTTTGGCATATTCCGATGCTTTATCATATTGTTTTCTTTCACAATATGTATTGCAAATAAATTCCGCTATCATAATACTGGTAAAATCAGCATCACCAAATATTTCTTTACATTCATTATAATCTTGTATAAGTTCTTCTAATGTTTTCTTTTCTTTCATTGGTGTATCTCCTTATTCTTTTTTATTTTCTCTTATTGGTTTCATTATGTAAATAAGAATCAAACATAAGGTGTTCTCAAATTTGAACACCACTGTGATTTTAAGAATTAGTGTTCTCAATTTTGAACACCGCTGTAATTTTACGTATTAGTGTTCTCAAATTTGAACATAAAATTGAATCAACCAAGACAGTATGATATAATTTATTCAGAAATGAGGTGACCATAATGATTGAAAGAAAAGAATATCTAAATCAACTACTATCCTGGAAAGATCAAAATATTATAAAAGTCCTGACTGGTATTAGACGTTGCGGAAAAAGTACAATCTTAAAACTATATCAAGAATATTTATTAGAAAACGGTATTGATCAATCGCAAATTATCTCTATCAACTTTGAAGAACTCGAATACGAAGAGTTACAAGATTATAAAAAGCTCTACCAATATATCAAAGATAGACTGGCAAAAAATAAAATGATGTATATTTTTCTCGATGAAATACAAAACGTCCCTTCTTATGAAAAAGTTGTAGATAGCCTTCATGTAAAAGAAAATATAGATATCTATATCACAGGATCAAATTCATATATTTTTTCTGGTCAGCTAGCCACTTATTTAAGTGGTCGATACATAGAAATCCCCGTTCTTCCTTTGTCTTTTAAAGAAATTTATAGTCCTCAATCAAATAAAGAAGAGGCATTTCAGAAGTATATGAAAACAGGCGGTTTTCCTTATATTAATCAAATACAATTGGATAATGAACAGATTAATATGTATCTAGAAGGAATATATAATACCGTGATTGTAAAAGATATTGAAGAGAGAATTAATAGAAAAAACAATGGAAGTGATTCGAAGAATGTAACTGATGTTGCACTACTAAAAGCTATATCTAAATACTTATCAAGTGTTGTTGGAAGCCCTGTTTCCATACGTAGTATTACTAATTATTTTAAATCAAACGAAAGAAAAACTTCACCTAATACAATCAGCAATTATATTGAAGCATTGTGTGAGTCATATCTTTATTATCCTGTTGAAGTGATGGATATATCAGGCAAGGAAGTATTAAAATCAAACAAGAAGTATTATATTGTAGATTCAGGAATTCGCAATTATATTCTTCCAAAGCAATCTTATGATTTAGGATTCACAATTGAAAATATTGTATATCTAGAACTTCTAAGAAGAAGATATATTGTAAATATTGGACGAAGTGGGCATACAGAGGTTGATTTTATTGCGAAAAGAAATGATGTCTATACTTATATACAGGTTACTGCATCACTTGTGGATGAGAATACTTTTAACAGAGAGATTCGTCCTCTAAAACTAATAGAAGATAATTATGAGAAAATAATCCTTACTTTAGATAGATATACACTTGGAAATTATGATGGTATTAAGGTAATTAATCTCATAGATTGGTTGTTAGAAGAATAGGCTGCAGCGATTAGATTCGCTACAGCCTTGTTTTGTCATTGATTAAGAATCTTTATTCAGTCTCTTGAATTCTTCTATGTATTTTCTCAAGAAAGGAACTACTGTATAATCATTATTTCTAATGAAATTCACACTTAATTGATCAAAGATGAACTTCTTAAAGTCATCATCTAATGCTCCTTCTAACACTGTTATTCTACGAATATGACAAGCGTTGACAAGAGTAAACTTCATAGGTTCCTTTTTACCAACATAATAGTATAACTTGTTTGGATCTTCTTCATCCTTCAAGGTATAAATATGTTGGAACACCTTTACAACATCACTCTTAAGACATGGATTAAGTACTATTCTAGAAGTATCTCTACAATGTTTCACAAATTTTCTTCCAAGAGAAGTAGCTAAGTTCATAAGTGATGGATTACCAGCTTTTGTTACTCTTCTTGCTACCTCTTGATATTGGTAAGTGTTTTTATTTAAACTCTTTAGTATACGTTCTATTTCTTCTCTATACTCTTCATTTGTTTCTACAAAAGAATTTAATAAACGTGTTAGTTTACTCTTAGAAATTTCTTTATCTTTCCTGTATGCATTGAGTCTAAAATCAAGTTCTTTCAAATCAGGTAAAACCATCATTTTACTATTACTGATTAAAACCTGATGATTTGGAGTAGAAATCAACAATTCTGGTTCATAAACAGAACTTTTATAATTTGTAAAAACAGATTCATATCTCTGATATAGTTCTGAAGTATCATCCTCAATCTTATAGTAATCCATGCTGCCATCAGGAAATAAACTTAAGAGAAAATACTTAGTAATTCTTTTATTACCACAACGTTCAGATTCTCTTATAACATATTCAACTGGTTTATCCCAATTCCAGTGATATATAGATATACTTCTATTTGCGATATCTCTTTTAATAAGTAATTCCATTAGAATCCTATTAATAACATTATCGCTAATATCAATGTTATTATCCCTAGCAATACAAGTCTCATAAGTGATATGTTGGAAGTTTAGATCACTAACATGCTGGTCTGGAATACTATTAGTCTTACAATATTTCTGATTATGGATCAATGCGATATTGAACTGTTTCCCTTTACCATGATGAATATTATCGATACCTCTATCCTTTAATTTAGAAACAATTAACTCAATCATTTTCTTAGATGAATTATTATTCACACGATCAATCAAATAAACACCTATCTCATTATATAGATTTCTTATATAATCCTGGGATAAGAAGTCTGAATATGTATTGGCCATCTGTTCATTATCTAAGTCTATAGGATGTAATTGAACATAATCATTAAGATGTAGATCAACATCAATATAAAACTGATGCAACATACCACACTTAGAATTTTCAAATCCCTGTATATCATGAATATCTAGACTATTCACAAAGTCCTCTCTTTGTCTGCGATATACACTTCTTCTCACAAAACATTGATCTGTACTTAATGGTGTAAGGCAACGACGAAGTACATAACCTTCGCTGCTCTTATAATATCTAGGCAGTTTTAGAATATCATTTCTATATCTTTCATTATGTTCTAATACTTTAGATAAACGGTGATAAGACTCACCCTCCATATACACCATACATTCCTGCTTACTTGTTTCTGATTCAATCAATCTAATATGATATGCGAGAATACAATCTTTTCTGAAGGATTTCTGATTGAAACTGAAATATCTACCTGAGATGTTATTAAACTTCTGAGAAAATTCCATATTAGGCAGCATATTGATCAACAATTGAGATAATTCAGTCGGTGTTATACTTAAAGGATCCTTTATATCTAACGGTTCTACAATACTGCCTTTATCATATTGATTGATATGTGATTGAAGGTCTTCTGAACATACACTTCCTTTTTCAAATATAAGATAAACTGGACCTTTATATCTATAAAGTACAGCTAATACTGGAGATAATTGGTCTAGTTTTTCTAAGCTTCTTTTCAGAACACATTTTTCTTCATCTTTCTCATCAGTTCGTTTTGGTTGTATTCTATAAAGGTCATAATCACGAATAATATGATCATAATGGATTTCAAGCTTTACTTTATTTGTTTTAATCATCTTTATATTCCTCCAAACACATTCTTATTTTATTAATTGCTTCTTGATTAGCATGGAATCCATCTTCTTCAAGTAGAGAAGGTATTTCAATGATTCTCGGAGATTCAATAATCTTATCTGATTTATTTTCATCAAATATATTAATAATGATTGCCTTTTCTCCACCTATTTCATCTAGCTTATCAATAATCTTCTTAGTCATTTTCTTAGAATCAAAGTTTGAATATCTCCAATGTTTTAAATCGATATAGACCTTACCACGTTTATAATCAAAACGTTCATATTCGTTTGGTTTAAGTTCATCTAGATCAATACCTAATTCTTTCTTTATAATAAAATGACCTACAAACTCTCCTAGTCTTCCCTTATAGATATTCTGGTATAAAACAGGTGATAACATATAATCATTTACTTCAAAACGAGTGGCATACTTATGTTTAACAAACTCCTCTCTTAAACCAGGATAATTCAACATCTTAGAAAGACGCGCATTTTCTTCACTAACTTCGTATATATGCTTGATTCGTTCAGAATCTTTCTTATTCTGTAGTCTGACTATAACTTCCTCTTTAGATTCGTTAAAATAAACATCTGTATATTCAAAGTCTCTTTCACCTATAAAATAGTATTTATTCATCGGTTCAGATGAATGAATATAATATTCCTTAACTATTTCATCATCCCTGTTAGAAATAGTAGGATGCTTTAAACATGTTTCACCCAATCTCTTATAGCGTTGTATTTGAATAGGTGTCCAATCTCCTGATAGTAATTCATATATATAGAACTTACCAGAACTAGAAATATGACTGGCTTCATTCTCAACATAATCATATACAGGTACATCTTCTTGTCTTTCTTTTGCATATTCTGCTAGTTTTATTGTTTCTGGTGAAAGTATTTCAGTTTCTAGTATTGATGTATCAAAACTATTTACGATATCTCTCGTAACTAGAATATGAATGACTTTATTCTTATTAAATGAACGAGATAATCGTCCTACAGCCTGAATAATCTGTTTTGTCTTAAAGAGACGTATACTTCTACAACCTTTTAGTTTCGTATTAAATCCTTTCTCTTTTGGATTTTTTAATTTTTCATAGCCTGCAGAGATACATTGACTTAAGGTATGATGATCAATTTCATTATTCTCATATAAGTTCTCCACTTCAATTAAGTAATGGAGTAAATCCTCTTCTTTAAATCCAGATTCAGTATCATAGAGATTGGTGATTACGTTCGTGATATCTCCTAAGAAGATTCCATCGAAATCCTTTTTCTTATTTCTTCCATCTTTTTTATTTGCGAAATCAGTTAAGTTAATCGTATCCAAGCCTTTAGGTAAGTCATATGCCATGTTTTGTCCTGCACCAATAGTAGCATATGCAGAAATCACAAAAATCTTTTTACCCTCTTTTAGAGATTTCAATATCTTCTCTTTATCCTCATCAAATGTTGCACCACTCTTTAATACGATATAATTCTTTTTATTTTCATCAACGCCACACTCAATATTTACCAAACGAAATAGTTCCTTAAGTTTTAACAATCTAAAGTTACCTGTTTCTTTTGGTAAAGCATTATTTAAACATAAGAATGAATGAATATCTTTATGTGATACAAAGCATCTATAAGCTTGTGCTACCATCAAATATCTTTTAGCATAATAACCCTTCTTATCTGCCTCCATATCCTGAGTGAGAATCTTATAGACTTCATTTTGATGTTTAGGATCAGAAAATACTAATCCAATAGCTTCTTTTAAATTTTCATTATGATAATCTATCTCTTCTACCTTTACTTGAATTTCTCCCGTTTCATATTTCTCATTCAATAAAGAATATGTATCTTGGATTCTTTTGTGATCCTCTTCTTCAATAATATGAAAATCATCTTCTAGAGTTTCTTTAAGATACTTGAGTGAATAGTTTGATAATACAGAATCAATATTACATGTTGCACTTAATCCAATAACAGTGGCTTTTTTAGCTAACATAGCTAATATACATTCAGCACTTTTAATAAGGTGCATATAATGAAACGTTGTATTAAAGCCACTATCCTTCTTATTAGTAAATTCAAATGATCGAATACCTCTATTATAATAATTATTCGTTTTCTTAAATTCATTCTTTGTTTTATTCACCTTCATTACAGGCTGAATATTAATATCATTATCAATATATGATATATCGGGATCAGATAATTTGAATAAATGATAAATAGATCGTACTGCCTCTTCATCATTAATTAGATCATCTTCTTCTGCTTTTAGATTCTTATCGTTTTTATGAGCTGAACCGAGTTTCTTAATATATCTCTTTACAGAAACCAAAAAGTTACTCATCTCACCAATAATAGAGAATAAGCTATACACCTCACTTGTTATACTTTTCAAGTCTTTTTCTTTACCTTTCTCTAATAATTTAATTGTCATTCTGTTATGCTTCTCATCATAATAGACATAAGCTCTTGTCTTAGATAAACCATCAAAGCTGGCATGGAATGTTGAATCACTCATCAAGAAATTACGGTTTTTAATTCCTGGGCAATAATAAGGCAGCTCATCATGATATTTGTTTCGTATCTTTAAAGCTTTTTTTCTTATTTCCTTTAACTGTGAATCATTTTCAGGTACTAAATTCTTCACATCTATAGGTGTATTATCCTCCCAGTGAATAAATGGACTTGTAATACGATAAACCATAGGAATCAAATCAACAGTTGAGCTTAAACTACTTTCTATTATAATATCGTTAATTTCATTCTTTGTTGCATCTACTTCATCAATGAAAAGAATACTGTCATTAATAATTTCAGATTCAGAGAATTTATACTTTTTCTTATAAATAGGATCAATTGAAGTAAAGAAACGTTTTACAGACATACAAATAATCTTATAGTCTTCAATAAACATAGCAGGATATAGAACACTAAGCCACGAATGAAGTGCCTTCATATCTTTCTTTCTATCATCTACATTCTTCTTTTTAAATTCAGCAGTCATTAGTGTACTTCTAACTTCTTTTCTAAACTTACTATCAGCTGATACTAGATCTTCTTGAGATTTTTGAAGCATTTCCGATGTGACATTCCTATTCTTAAATTCCTTTTGGAAATGTTTATAAATATCTAAACTTCTCTTTAAGTTTCTGTATGAATCTAAATCTTGAAATTCATCTGGAATATGAGCTTCATAAAAATGATGCACAATATTATCCACAACACTTTCTACACGTAATACATTTGTTTTATATTCATCTTCACCTAATGCATTTTTTAAATCATCCATTGGTAAGTTATTCAAATTATTTGTGATAAATATAAAGTGTTTATCAAACTTCCTGTAATTATTTTTCATCAACTGTACTGCACTATAAGATTTTGCAGAACCTGTTGGAGTATTCACAAAATACAATCCATTACTTCTTTGATCAAATATTTTTTCTAATAGTTCTTTCATAAATTTTCACCCTCTAACTTATAGAATTCTTCTGTTCCTTTTACTTCTGTTAATTCACATTGTAATCTTATTATTTCTAAGATTTCCTTGATTTTACTTTCAGACTGTTCCAAATTTGATCTCAAGTAAAATCTAATTTTTGATGCTCCTATAATATTATTTCCATTATTCAACTCAACAAGCTTCTCCATCATTACAGACATATCATCCTTTACTGGTTCTTTCTTAACAGCAGTGGGTTTAGTCATTGGTTTATCAAATAAGTAATCTGTTTGTCTTCTTAATAATTCTTTACTAGTTATTGAGATTTTCCTGAATATTATCGGATATCCATGAGCCTTTAAATCTCTCACCATCTCATAATAATCAATGTCATTAGATACCAGTATGATTAACCTAGGATTATACTTACCAAACATATAACCAATATACATAGAGATTCTATTATCCCCAAAGTTTGTTCCTACACTCTTAGTCTCTACGATATTGATATCATAACCTTCCAGCATATCCTTATATTCTTGTGCTGGTTTTGTGGTGTAATAACCACTGAACAAGTAATAGATATACTCTTTATGTAATAAGTCTGTAGGAATAGCTTGATAGTTTTCAAAATCAACTATGACTATAATCTTAGAATCTAGTGTTCTCTCTATTATTTCTGAGTGTTTCCTACTATGTGAAATAACACTTTTTTCATACAATGCATCAATAAGTTTATTCTGTTGTTCAATCATAATGAGCGCCTCCCTCTCTAATACTATTTTATCTTTTTTTTAAAATAAAAATTTTAGTTAACGTCTGACAACAGCGAATATTAGGTACTTAAATGTAACGTTTAAAAACATAAAATGAATTACGATTTAAAGGTATTCTTATGAACTGTACTGCCTTGTTATTTAGATATCTCTCAGACCATATAGGTGTTACTTCACTTTTTAATCGTAAATATTCTATTGATTTTCTACTTAATCTAGCATACAATCATATACATCAATGGCACTCGGTGCGGAAGAAAACTCACGATTTATATCGTGGGTTTTTTCTTTGTCTTAGAACTCAAAAAAGAGATAGCTTTCGCTATCTCTCAGACCAATTAAGTATTATGATCTTTTCTTTCTCTTAAGTAACATAGCACCTGCTACTGTCATCATAGAGATCCAGCTTGCAATTGATGTTGCATCACCTGTCTTAGCTGGTTTCTTATCCTGAGTAGGATCTTTAGGTGTGTCTTTTCCTGTTTCAGGATCTTTTGGAGTTTCCTTATCTACTTCATTAAGTCCAATTACTTTTACAGTAAAGTCATGACTTGCAGTCTTTCCTTCTGCATCAGTTACAGTAATAGTAACGATGACATCTGCATCCTTCTTAGGAGTAGTTACTTTACCATCTAATGAGATAATACCTTCAGGACTTACCTTAGTAATAGTAATACTATAGCCTTCTGGTACTTCAGGAAGTACAAACTGTGTCTGTCCCTTAGCAACAACTGACTGTACTTTATTACCTGCAAGTAAATCATCTAGGATATCCTGTGATGATGGTTTAGCTGGAGTAACTTCAACCTTCTTGAAGTTTGCTTTTAGCGTAGTGTTTGTAGTTGCTTCAAATGTATATGGGTTAGAAGTACTTACTTCTCTTCCATTTTCATCAGTCCAGTTCACAAATTCATAACCTTTATTTGCCTTAGCTGTTACAGTCACATTTGAACCTTCTTCATAAATACCATCTTCTTTATTCATTTTGACAGTACCCATGTTCTGATTACTTTCTACTGCAACTGTATACTTCTTATTTTCAACAGTTACTTTTACAACTACTTTTAAGCCATCTGGGTTTACAACACCTTCTGGCAATGTAAGAGTACCTTCTAATACATATGTACCACATTCATCAGCTTTATAAGCATCCTTATTCCATGTTACGTCTACTTCTTCTGTTTCATTGTTTTCTAATGTAATAGATACTTTGTTTGGTAAATTTAATGAATCAAATGAAGTACCTTTTACTACAGTCAAATCATCTAACTTCTGGATACTTGTGATCTTGACATCTGCTTCTGCAGACTTTTCAAACTTCGCAATTAATGCTGTATTGCTGTTTACCTTGAATGTGTATTCTGCTTTATCAGATACTAGATCACCATTAGGACGATACCATCCCTTAAATACATAACCTCTATTAGGTGTTGCAGTAATAGTCACAGATTTACCTGCTTTAACTTCCTGACCACCACTTACTTTACCACCTTTTTCTGCTTCTACATAAACAGTATAAGTGTTATTAGTCACTTCTTTATTCGCAATATTGAATTCAGAGATAGCTACCCAGCCATCATTAGACTCAGAAGCAACAAACTTGAATCCATAAACATTCTGTTTATCAAAAGTAAATGTTTTTTCTGACTTGTTAGCATCAAATGTTTGATCTTTCGCAACTTCTACCCATTCACCATTCTTTTCAGTCTGGATATAAAGTGAAGCTTTAGTCACCTGACCACTGTTAGAATCCTGACGTGGTGTGAATGATACCTGGTTGATTTCATAAGCTTTATCAAATGAAATTTCTGTCCAAATACTTCCATCAGCACCCTTACCTGTACCTGGGGCACCTGATGTAGTAGAAACCTTATCTTTTGTAGCTTGTGACCAGTCTGAATGCCAGATTGTAGAAGCTTTATTATCAAATGCCATACCGATAATACCTTCATTCTGACCACCATGAGCTGTTGGTGTTTCTGATTCAGCTTTTCCTGTCCAAGAAGCTTTATTATAAAGATCTACTTCTGGTGCTTTTTCAGTAACTACTACGTTATCAATAACTGCAGAAACTGTTTCTGTCTTAGAACCAATTCTTTCTAATGGTAAGGCGAATGTTGAATGAGTGATATTGTCTTTCTTCACCATATCATTGTGAATAAACTTACCTTTTGCATCACATACATATTCACCATTGACATATAAACTTGTCTTCTGCTGTTCTGTAGTAATCTCAATGTTTACACTCTTACCTACTGGTAATTCATAGTCAAAATAATAGTTATAAAGTTCTCTAGTGAACCCTAACTTACCATCTTCCATGATTCTAATATCATGTGTTCCATAAGCAGCATCTGATTCAAATAGGATATCTCCTGGTTTTGCAGGTTTCTTTAACTTAATATCAAATGATAATTTATTACCATTACCAAGTTCTTTAATAGGTGAAGTAACATAACTTACACCATCTTTTAATACTAACGCATTATCCTTAATTTCAGTATTCTTACCTTCTTTAAGGTCACGTTTGTTTTCAGAACCATCTTTTAAGCCATTATCAAAGTTATAGCTCTGATAGTTTTCACCCTTCTTATTTTCCTTGTAGTAAGGGTTTGTATTAGGTCCTGTTCCCTTATCCTGAGCAAGTTTAGCAAGAGCATCTGCACTGCCTTTTTCCTTACCAGTCGCAGCCCATGTCTTTTCTGCATAGAATGGTAATGCATCAAAGAAACGCCAATATAAATCAGATTCACTTAAACCTGATGCGCTCTTATCAATATTATCGCTCCATAATGCAAATGCTGCACCTAACATCTGATCATCACCAGCAGGAACATATTTATAAGAACCACCTTTAACTCTTACTTTATTTGCTTCAAACTGATTGAAGATTCTATTTACGTTTAGTAAATCACCATAGGCATTAGCACGTCCCTTATTACCATTTGGAACCATATAACCAAAGTCATCAATTGTATTGATTAACTTATAGCCCATATCATACATTTCGATACCATCTGCCCAGTCAGCTGACCAAAGGTTCATTTCTACATTATCAATAGCATCTTTCTTAATCTGTGTTACTGGATTATCTTTAATCCAAGATAAACCACCCCACATACGAACTGTATTAGTCTTCTTTAAGTGAGGCACTAAATCATTAACGAATCCACGATATGCTGTATAGTTTGATAAGAATTCATCTGCACCAATATGTACAGTTGTTTCTCCATCAAATACTGGATTAGCACCTGTTGTATAGTCATCAAAGATTTCTTTGATCTTATCTTTTGTTTCTTTCTTAGAAACATCAAGATGGTCAATAAGTGGTCTGTTTCTATTTAATGGTGATACCTTGTTTTGTACCATTAATTCTGGCCATACTTTTGTGAATGAAGTCGCATGTGCAGGAACATCAATTTCAGGTACTACGTTCATACCAAGTGCTCTTTCACCCTGAATAAAGTTTCTGAAGTCCTTCTTAGAAATAGAATAGTCTTTTGCAGTAGGTGTTTCACCTTTCGCATTAGATAATCCTGATTCTAGACGGAATGCTTCATAGGCTTTAAATGCTTCATTTTCATTATCACCTTTACCATACTGTTCTAGGAAGATGTAGTTATCAGATAAGTGTGCCTGGAAGTCATTCATCTTGTAATAGCGCATTGTTCTTGCAACTTCCTTCATCATATCTAATGAAACTGGTTTACGTGCTACATCGAATAAGAATCCACGTGTCTTGAAACGAGGATAGTCACGCATTTTACCAATCTTATAGCCTTCATTGTCTTCTTTATACATCTGAAGGATTGTCTGCATACCATACATGTTACCTGTTGTATGAACAGAAGCAACATTGATACGGTCTTTCTGGATATCCATTGTATATCCTTCATCACCTAGAAGAGTATCTGGTGCTTTTAATTCAAAGTTGAATGCATTAGCCTGAGAAGCACCTTTTTTCACTGTAAGGTTAATACCTGTAAAGTCTTTATAATCACGTATAAACTCATCTACAACAGCTTTTAACTTATCATTTGTATATGTTACTGTCTTTAAAGAATTAACAGAAATCTTTTCTGTTGAATTAGAATGCCATTCCTGGATTTCTGGAATAACAGTAGGTTTAGTATTCTTACTTACAGACTGCTCATTCTTACCTTTTACAACATAGTCAACATCAGCTGTCTTCTTTTCTTTTCCAGTTTCAGTATCTGTAACTACATAAGAGACCTTTACATTCTTATCTACTAATGGATGAACAATCTTGCCATCAGCACCAATGATCTGTTCAAGGCCTGCACCATTGATTCTTACAGTAAATCCTTCTGGTACATTTGGCATATCTAATGTATTCACACTTGCTTCAATTGTCTTACTCTGAGATTCAATAGAAGAGACAACAGAATCTAGAGTTGCTTTCTGTGCTGTTTGTTCGTTAGAATAAACTTCCATTTCCGCAATACTTACATTATTCCATGATGAAGCTTCAGCTACAAAGTTACAAAGTTTTAATTCTTTTGCCTCAATAGGTTCATCGAACTTAACAACAACTTCGTTATTATAACCATCACCCTTCTTTGTATTAGTAAAGCTCTTTGCTAGCTTTTCTACACCATCTTTATCTTTGTATTTAATATCAAAGCTCTTAACGTTAGATGGCATTGGTGCAACATCTCTTTCAAAGAAATGAATCTTAAGTTCCTTAATGAGAGTCAATCCAGCAAATTTAGTATTTAACCAGATATTAGTAGTTGGAGTTTCATAATCACTTGCCCAGCGATTCGCTTTTTCTGTGCTTCCATCTTTTACTTTATCTGGACTTAATGTATTAGCTTCACTACTTGATGCAGTGACTGTAGCATTTGCCATATGATTTTTATTAGGCGTAGCATCTGCTTTTTCAATGATTTTACTATAGACTTCAATTTCATTGATTCCGACATTCTTCCAGTTGATTGTACCTCCATCTGCAGAAAGTACAGTTACTTTTACTTTAGTGGCTTGATGATCTTTATCTAACTGAATGATTTCAGCTTGTTTTGCCTTAGTAGTCTTTCTATATACTTCTTTATATTGTCCATCTTCTTCTAGTTCAATCTTATAGCCTAGAATATTCTGTGCATCATCCGTTCTTTCGAAATTGATATTAATCTGACGTACTGTCTTTTCTCCACCTAGATTAATTTCAATCCATTCATTGTCTGCTTTATTCTGTGCAGTTCCCCAGCGCGTCTTAATATCACCATCTACTGCTTTGCTTGGTGATGTAGAATCTACTTCATAACTACTTGCATTAACAGTACATCCTTTAGCAAGATTTAAGTTTTCTACAGCATAGACTGGTCTTACATCAACAAATGCAGCATTCGCAATCATGACAGTTGCAACTAATCCAATAACACCTTGTTTCTTGTTCATTATCCCTTTTCCTTTCTTTTCTATATAGGACCAACAAAAAAGATTAAAGTACCCCTCTAAAAAAGAAGGTTTACTTTGGTCTTGCCTAATTCAATAGTAACAATCCTATACGTTTTTCATACAGTGAAATGATAGCACTTACAATGTACTTATTCAAGTATTTTTTTTATTAATTGTCTTGTTTTTTTTTTATTAATTGTCTTGTTTCAGGTAAATTATTTTTAAAACACTGTATTGGTAGAATATGCACTTTATTGAGGAGTATAATTATATATATAAATTATACATACAAGGAGGATTGATTTGTTATGGAATTAGGTTTAAAAGATCGTGTCGTAATCGTAACAGGAGCCGCTTCTGGTATTGGTAAAGCTATTGCTGAAGCATATGCAAAAGAAGGAGCAAAACTTGCATTAGCTGATTTAAATCTAGAAGGGTTGAATGCTTTAAAGACTGAACTAAAGAATAATGAAGTTTATATTGAAAAAGTAGATGTTACAGACGAAAAGAACTGCAAAGATTTTATTGAAAATGTTGCTGAACATTTTGGAAAGATTGATGTTCTATGTAATAATGCAGGAACAGCTTTAATGGGTGATATTGCAACATTCCCTGAAGAAACATTCAGAAAACATGCAGAACTTATGATGTATGCACCAGTGAGATTAACTAATTTATGTATTCCTCATTTTAAGAAAAATGGCTGGGGAAGTGTAGTAAATACAGCTTCCATCTTTGGTAAACAGCCTGGAGGATTAATTAGTTATGATACTATTAAGGCTGCTGATATTATGATTACTAAAGATTATTCAAATTATTGTGCAGCATTTAATGTGAATGTAAATGCTGTGTGCCCTGGCCCTGTAGATACACCGTTATGGCATGCAGAAGGACAGTTAGGTGATCAATTAGCAGGTGCTACTGGTATGAGTCGTGATGAATCTATTGATTGGTTTGCTAAGACAAATATACCAATGGGTAGATATGCTAAACCTGAAGAAATTGCATCAGCTGCTGTATTCTTATCTAGTGAACCAGCACATTATATTACTGGTGTTGCTTTAAATGTTGATGGTGGCATGGTAAAGTGCATATAATCAACTAATAATCTATAATAACTATTGGTATTTAAACATATGGTGAAAGAATATGTCTTTTTGATAATCTGAATTGATTTTTTATTAACTTTCACATAGAATGACATATGTAAATGGCACTCGGTGCGGAAGAAAACTCACGATTTATTGTCGTGAGTTTTTTCTTTGAGTAAGATTCTATTCATTTAAGTATTCATAGAGCACTTTGAAATATTGCTCATAATCTTGATGCTCTGCTAAGCCTGAGACTTGACCATCACCTGCCTCAATAATTTTCCATGAACCATCTTCTAATTCAGCATAGTCAACAGTATAATATCCACTTTCCAGATGACTATACTTTTCTAATAATTGTTGAGGTGGTAATAATGCATTTATAGATTGTCCTGAATTTCTAGTGATAGTTGCTATTTTATTGTTTATATAAAAGACTCTGTATTCATTGGTGTGGTCACCATAATGCTTTAGGTTAAGATATTCCTTAATACATATTCCACCAGTTAACAGATTACCACGATACTTATAAAAGACTTCCATCCATTGATTAAATTCTTCCTGTGTAATATCTTTGTCAAAATATTTAGGAAATTCTGTACCCTTTACAGATTTAACAAAGTCTTTAACCATAAATCTACCAAAAGTATGTTTAATACTATCAATATTAATCTGAGTATGAAGAGGATATATTTCCATTTTTGCAGTATCCTGTTTTAATAGTTCATATATATTAGGGAAAATATGCATTAATTCATATTCTTCTGGAGTTGTAATTAAACGGATATTGTTTTCTAGAAGACGTTGATAAAACCTTTCATACTTTTCTGGATTCATCTTATATCCTCTATATACTGCAGTTCTTTCTACTTGAGGTATATCTTTAATAACTAATTGATCTTCTTCAAACCATTTGTCATATCCAAAAAGAATTACATCAAATAGTCCTGTTGCTTTTACTGCATTATATTCAGCCTGTAAATCTTCATCTACCTTTGAGACATTAAAATAACTAGATGGGAATAAAATCAAATCTAAATATCCATAATCTGCAAGAATCAGTCTTTTGGATCTTTGTTTGTTCTTTCTAAAGCTATTTAAAAGGCTCCTATTAAAAATAGTATTTATGGCATACCTGTAATTTGTGGCTATTCAAAAAAAGATTATAATTCCTGTTTTAGCGAGACTAAATTTTTTCTAGAATATTTTAATATCGTATTAACCTTGTTTATTATTTTTATATATCTTAAATTCTTGACCATTTAATACAATTTTCATTTTATGCATATAGCCACTATAGTCTTTTAATTGCCAAGAACCTTTAACAATGTTCAAAGCAGTATCTTTATCAACATTATCTGTTGCTTGTGTTAAATATACTGCATATTGATCAAAAGTATTATCTTCTGAATCAAAATCATTAACAGATGCTTGTAACTCCAATTCAGAAATCTGATTATCTTTATAAGATAATATATAGTCTCCTAAAAAATCTTCACCCTCAACACTATAATATAGACAAGTATTCCCCCACAAATCCATCTTATGTGAGAAAGTAAGTTTCTTTTTATCCTTACGCAATATGTTACTTAATCTGTCTCTAATAGATTTTAATTCTTTAGGGACTTCATAATTCAAATACAAATACTCTTCCACATCTGAAAAACCATTATCAGGTTTCTTGTATTTTTTCATCATCCAATCATATATTTCTTTTGCCTCTTTTTCAGATTTATCTTCCAAAAATAGAGTATAATCTTCTTTATCTGTTTTAAAGTACGAATTGGCATAAATTATCTTATCTTTATAAGATAATTTATTATATTTTTTAACACTAGAATCATATTTATCTTTCATATATGATTCCAAATCTTTTTGTGTTAAATTATATTTATTTAAAAATTCACGAAATGATTTACTCACCTTTTTGTTCATCGTATTAGTATCAAAAGGATATTGTGTATTATTTACACCCCAATCAGAATATTCATATTTCCCGTCTTGATATCTCATCCACTTATTGCCCTTGGTTAGTACAACTTGTGGTTTTCCATTAGAATAATATGGAATTTCTAAGTATGATATTTTATTTTTTTTGACAATTTCATCCACTTCTTTAGTGCTCTTAACATGAGAACAAGCACACATTGTAAACATCATACAAAAAATCAATAAAATAGGATAAATTTTACTCAGCTTATTTTTCATAATTTTCTTCCCTCCCCAATATTTTAAATAATTATATCATACTGTTTCCAATATGCATTCAATTATCGCAAAATACTTTACATTATTTATATTTTTGGTTTTTATTATATATATAAATGATTCTATAGCTCATTAAAATATACATTCTTTACACATTCCACAACCCATTTATTTTTTTATATAATTTAATCCAAGATACTGTTTACGCTACATTCTAACAATAAACAAAACTGTTATATATCATAATAATCATGCGCTCCAAAAGAAAGCAAAGAACAAATTTATTTTTTGAATACCTATAATCTGCAGGATTCAGTCTTTTGAATCTTTGTTTGTTCTTTCTAAAGCTATTTAAAAGGATCCTATTAAAAATGTATTTATAGCATACCTGTGGTTTGTGGGTATTCAAAAAATTAAATCAACATATAAATCTCCTTAAAAATGTTTTACGTTCTTATACACCAATATCTTATTCTAATCTCCATATTCATTGATATATTCTTCACAGCTTCCTCTGTTCACTTAACAGCAATATTCTCAACATTTGCATCCAATGTTTTAAGTCTTTCAAGCCATCGTACAATAGTACCATCTTTTAAGAATGCAAGTAATGTCCCCTCACCAAATCTATCTGCACGAATAGCACCTAAAATCAAGGCAATAATACATTGAGCATCTAAATGATCTACTTCTGCTTTAACCATTGGTTCCCAACTCCATTTGATGCCATTGTCTTCTAGGATTTTTATATAACTATGTAATCCCATCTCTTCATGGTTATCTACAAAAGAATAGACATCATGAATAAACTGGTCTACAACTCTTGAATAGTTAACAAAAGGGAACTGAAGTGGATGTTCTGGTGTTCCATCATTCTTCTTATCAATAATCCATGTACCAAATTCTGTTCCTGTGAATTCATCTAAATATTTAGTTAGACTTTCATACATTTAAATCACCCCTTAATAATCTTCATCTGTTTCATCAAAACCATCATCTACACCTTGTCTATAAGAAGGATCAGTATTGTATCTATCATGATCATAATCGCCATCATCTACTGCTGAATTATAGCCATCATTATAGGAACTAGATGATTCACTTGATCCATAACTATTGTATTCCTTCTTAGGTTTTGATGGAGTGTAAGTGCTTGGTCCAGGTTTATTTAGTTCATATACTAATTCACCATCAATAGTGAGCTTATCATAATACTGTTGATTTTCTATTTCATAATTATGCTTGTCACCAGATAATTTCATTAGAAATCTATCATCTTCTTGGAACAGCACCATTCTTCCTTCTGATCCAAAAGGTTCACCATCCCAAAATATTTTAGATTCATTCTCATAATAATTCTTATTCCCGTTTACTTCTAATATCTTGTAGAATAAGTCTTTTGCACCACGTTTAGAATCAATAGCTAAGTCATAATAATCATCAACTGTATGACTTGAATAAGTGAAGTCTAGTTGATATACAGGTACACCATATGCTTTATTGTATTCAGTATATGAACAATGATCTACCTTAATAGTTATATCCGGAAGATCACTTGTTTGAATATATTCTTGTATTTCTGGCACATATTCTTTTTGATACATTTTTTTGACTTCTGTAGTCTTAAAGCCATACTTTAGATAATTAGGTATTGGACCTTTCATAAAATCTGTAATAAGTATTATAAGCCCTAATAATATTGAAACAATGAAACTGAATAATACGAAATAAAATAATATGTTATCTTTATTTTGATTTTCTTTCATATGAGTAATATTCCCTTCTAGATGTATCTTCTTTCTATAGTTCTATTGTAGTCTATTTTTAAAAGAAATGTGTTGAGTTAAGGTTCTACAGTGCCTTTTATGGGGGGGTTAATAAAAATAATTTTATTTTTTTTAAAAGAACGGGTGTTAACCGTTCTAGGAATTTGAATATTGATCAATGAGTTGATCACTTATATCAGAATTGTTGGTCAACCCCGTCAGAATACTTGATCAGGCTAATCAAAATAAATATCAACATCCCATAGAATTAATTGCATTTTCTATTTTTATCAACTCATAAGATTACGACGAGTGGGGGGGAGATAGATTAGTATAATCATGGTTAAAATGAAAAGACTAAAGGAGCCATAATAGGCTCCTTAGAATGGATCAACAATAGAATACTTATTTAATTTTTCTTATTACATCAATCATTTCATTAACATTTGCATAACGTTCAGAAGTATTTGATGCAAGCCCCTTTTTGACAAACTTATCAATTGCTGAATTATCAATATCCGATATATTTGTCCTTCCGGTCAAAATATAATACATTAAATAAGTAAGTGCATAGATTTCATGTACCATACTATAACTTGAAAAACCGTCTAACTTTAGCTGAGGGTCATTAAAATAACCTTTAAATTCTGTATCAGCTGTTGTTAACTGACTATTTGGAACTTTAACTAATCCAAAATCAGATACTTTTGCAACTATTAATCCATCATGTTGTTTTATCAAAATATTTTTCGGACTTATATCTCTATGCAACAAACCTTTTGAATGAATATAATTAAATGCACTAAGAATTTGAAAACAGATTCTCTTTCTAGATTTCAAAGATAATTTAGTATTATTTGCTTGTATGTACTGTTCAAGTGTCATATCCAAATATTCCATAATATATTCATTATTTGCTTCATCGTATCTGTATACTTCAATAATATATGGATGTGATAGTGAATGTAGCTGTTTAAATTCTTGTTTAAATCTTTTAACTTCTTTTTCATCCAAATTTGGCAGTGCTCTTTTTAAAGCAAATTTTTTATTATAAAACTGATCGTAATACTTAAACACCTTGGCATATGAACCTTCACCAATTAATTTCAGATTATAATAATTATGCGTTACATCACTTTCAATCTTAACACTATCTTTCTTGATGAAAATTGGAATTGAATAATAAACATCCACTCTATCCATAAACGATGGAATTGTGCTGCCTCTTTTTTCTAGAAAACCATTACACTTTTTTAAAATTTCCACATAATACTCATTCAATACAAAAGCATTTTCTGTGTTCTTTAATTTATTTTGCATATCATTAATTAACTCTATTACAAAAATCAAATCTCTGCTTTCTGAAGCCCAATAGTAAGAAACATTGTCTTCCGTTGGTAATCTAGTATTCATCTTTTCATAACATTTATTAATCAAATTGTGCAATGTTGAAAAAATAATCTGTATTTTATCATTGTTAAAACCTTTATATAGCCAACCATATTCATCACTTTCACAATAGGCTATCTGACGATATACACCTTCAAGATAATTATCTATATTCAATTCTTAATCAATCCTTTCCATTTAATCAATATCATAAGTCTATATTTAATTCATCTATTAACCCCCTTGAAGGTACAGAAGCTTTCTTAAATGCATTCTTAATTTTCCTTGATTCATTTTCACCTTTATTCGCAATATGAGAAATAATATCTTTTGCATTATTGATATTATTAGTAGGAATAAACATACGTATCGCCGTACCTTCAAATGAAGTTTCTCCCATCTGAGTCTTACCATCTTCTATTAGAATATAATTACCATAGCTCATGAGTAAAAAACTACCATGTAAATATTTACATATTTCACTTGCCATATATAATCCATATCCTGAGTTTGCCCATTCGCCATTGCCTCCATCTTTTTTTGATGGTCTAAATGATTCTGAAATACCTGCTTTTAAAGCCCACTGTAAAGCACTTTTATTATCAGTAATGTATTTTTTATGTGCTGCGTTTAGTGCCAAACTTTCAAATATTCCTATTCCTTCATCAATAATACCTATTTCTGCCTCATTATAAGAAGGCCAATACTGACCACAAATCCAAGAAGTATCAGTTTTAGCATGTTCGTGTGTATTACGAAGTATCTCCCTAATCAAATAAGTAAGTAACTTATGTAATTCTGTATTATCCCTACTAATTACTTTTGCAAGGCGGCCAGATTCTTTTTCTATCAAATCACCCATAACAGCGTAATTACCTTTTTTATAGTTATCTTCTTTTAATTCATTAAATTTAATAGCTGTTATAGGAATATAATTATCACTTCCTTTTGATTCACCAGGAAATTTTCCTATTTCTAATTGTGGTGATATATATTTGAAGAACCCCATTGTTCCTAAATAACTTTTATCTTCATATCCAGAAATCTTAAAATCATTATTAGGATATTTAGTTCTATAGTTTCGTATAATAGCTCCAATAACTAACATTCCTAAAGGTCGAACTTTCCATCGACCTGAAAAATTAAACTCTACACTCTCTATAGATTCTAATTCCTTCAATTGCTCTGAAAAAACTAAAGCATCTGTCATTTTCATATTTTTTATACAATATCTCACTTATTATCCCTCCATTCAATTGTAAAACTTGCCAATACATCTATTGGTAATTATAACACGCTTATCCACTAATGATATGTCATAAACAAATGATTATCATAATAAGGTATTCCACAATCGGAAGACCGTTCGATTCATCACTCGATTCATATAGATGTCAACGTAACATGTTTTGCAAATCCATTATTTAAAATCACCTTAAAATCATCAAATACACCTAGATGTTCAGCATAACTTTCATATTCTCTAACCTTTTTTAATAACTCCATATAAATCTCCTTTACATTCTAAATGTTCTAAATCAATTAATAATGAAAATGAAACTAATATTCATTATTAATTTAAAATGGATTCTCAATTATCCTGACTAAGACACCACTAAACTAACAATAAGTTCAGAATAGTCTCCTTTCAAAGGACTATGAGAATCCAGTATTTATACCTTATTACTTTGTAACGATATCAAGCAATGACTTGTAGCTATCTACAACATCATAAACAACTTCATTATTACTTATTGCTTTAAAATGCTCTCTTGCACAATGAATCTTTGATTCCTCTATTAAACGTAACTGCATTGAATTCATAGAACCTTTTGTTTCAGCCACAAAATATATATGTTTAACTGTTCCTTCATAAAATGCAATAGCCCAGTCTGGATTATAATGACCAACTGGCGTTGAAATATAGAACCCATCTGGAAGTTTAACATATACAGCAACATCTTTATTTGAATCAAGTTCAGTCGCAAACTCTAATTCATTTGTTGAATCATAAATAACATGATCATATAAATGTCTCTTAGCCTTCATTGCGTTGACACCAAGACGTCCTTTAATAGTAGGATCAGTAAATATGTCAGTATCGTATTTTTCATCCATTACATCATATGTAATATGCTGAATAATAGCTGTTGCTTTCTCATCATTAATAAGTGATGCGGCTTTGATAATAAATTCTTCAGGGTTATTTTTAAACTGATTAAATACAGCTGGTTGTATACCTTGAAGAATCTGTATAATAGCCTTTCTTGTTAAACCTGTATCATCTACTAGTTTTCCAATTAAGTCATATTTAACATTAGAACTTGCTGTAACAGTTCTTTGATATGTTCCAGATGTGTCTTTTACAAAAGCATTACCGGTAGCTAAGTCTTCTTTAGACTTAATGTCTTCCATAGCACCTTCTTCAACCTTAAAGTAAATCTTTGAAACACGAAGTTTACTATCAAGAGAAGAAATAGCTTTTCTAATAAGTTCATCAGTATCAAAATCTACCACATAAACAGACTTAGAATTGATTCTAGACCATAAAGCCTTGAATTCAGGCATAGCAAGTTTATCCTCATCTACCTGAAGTTCAACGTTATTACTACGTGCATTTTCTGGTTTCATTGATCTATCATTGTAAATTGAATCGATGATTTCAATAACAGAATCTGCAGAATCAGATACCTCCTCTGCAATCTTCAATTCACCGTTTGCTTTATCTTCGTAGTATTTATCTGTAAGAGCACCCTTCTTATCAATATAGCCATTAACAATTAAATCAAAATGAATTACTCTTCCTGTATCATCATCAATAACTTGTTCATTACCTCTTTCATCTTTAATGACTTTACCAATAAATAATTCAGGAGTAATTGCTCTAGGTCTATCAGCTACAGTTGCTGCTATTTCAGTCTGCAATCCTTTCGCAAAACTATCATAGCTTTCACTTGCTATAACTGTAAGTACATTTATTTTATGTACATCATTACCAAGAACGTTTGCATCCATACGTTCACCATCTTGGTTAACGCATAGACGAAGACCACGACCTACTTCTTGACGTTTAAGTACATCACTACCACTCTGCTTTAAGGTACAGATTTGGAATACATTAGGGTTATCCCATCCTTCACGTAATGCAGAATGTGAGAAGATAAATCTAACAGGTGATCTTTTAGGATTTCTATCTAGAAGAAGTTCTTTATTCTTCATGATTAAATCATAAGCATCCACATCATCTGTTGTTTTTTCTTTCTTATCTTTTAACTTACTATCAATCATCTTTCCCTTTTTATCTATAGAGAAATACCCAGCATGAGTTTTCTCTGCAGGAATATAATCAAGATATTTCATATAATCATCTTCACCAAGTTTAATTTGAAGATTATTAACAATATCATTATATTCTTCTTCAAATATATCAGCATATATACCATTATGAGCAACACCTGCAGAATCATATTGTTTATATTTAGCAACTTCATCTATGAAGAATAATGATAATACTTTAATTCCTTTATAAAATAATTCACGTTCTCTTTGGATATGAGAAAGAATTATTTCTCTAATTTGTATACGACGAATCTGTTCTTCACTGACTTTACCAATAACATCACCAGCATATAACTTAACACCATTGATAAATTCTATAGAATCATCACGTCCATCTATTCTAGAAACTACAAACCCTTGTTTATATTCTTCCATATGGCCTGAATTGTCATAAAGGTTATATCCTTCTGATACAACTCTAGTGATATTACGAATACCTTTAGCACCTTTGCAATCGAATTGAATAGTTGCAGTAGGTGCTGATTTAGATAGATTAATGCTTTCTAGATAGACATAACTTTCAGTAGCAGTTGTTCCAGATTCTACAATACCTTTAACAGCTATCTTTTTAACTAAACGCTTATTATAAGCTTCCATAGCATCTAAACGATAAACCATGTTGTATATACTGTCGCTCTTATGAGTAGCTGAGTATCTTAGAGTTAAAAGCGGATTAAACTGTTTAAGAGTTTCTTTTGTCTTCTTACCTTCTACTGACTGCGGTTCATCGATAATAAGAATAGGATTGGTCTTTGCAATAATATCGATAGGACGACGTGAACGGAATTCATCTAGTTTCATATAAATACGTCTTGCATCTTTACCTCTTGCATTAAATGCCTGTGAATTGATAATCATTACATTAATAGAATTATCTGATGCAAAACGATCGATTTCTGTTAACTGAGAAGAATTATAGATAAAGAAACGTACTTTATTTCCATACTCTTCAGCAAAGTGTTCCTGTGTGACTTGGAAAGACTTATAAACACCTTCACGAATAGCAATACTAGGAACAACTACAATAAACTTACTCCATCCATAATGCTTATTAAGTTCATACATTGTTTTGATATAGGTATATGTCTTACCAACACCAGTTTCCATTTCTATGGTTAAGTTATATCTTCCTTCTAAATCTGCTGAAGGTTCTATCTGGTTTCTCCTTTGTATTTTTCTTATATTTTCTAAGATTCGACCATCAGTTAGTTGAGGTACAATCTTTTGGTTACTCCACCCAGTAAAATCCATTTTTTCAAAAAATGATTCTTGATAAAATCCTAACCTCTCACCCATTATACCTTTATCCATCATATAAGAAGAAGTTAAATAAGGCTGTCCAGCAAAGACATCTACTACAGCTTTGGCTGCATCTGCTTGGAATTTTTGATACTTAAATTGTAGCTTCATAGCCAACCTCCTTAAATAACTTTCACTCTTGTATTAGGTGCTAGTAGTTTAAATATTTCACCTACATTAATCTTAGATGGACTATCTGAAAAACTATTATCACGGAATACTGCACGGAGTGGCTGTTTCTTAGCGATTGCTTTTACTACACTATCAGGTACATTTTCATCAAAGCATGCAATAAGATCACCATCATTGTAATCATGTACAGTAAAGCCATCTATTTCTTCTGAACTATATGGAAGAGATAAAGGAAGACCCCATTCTAATAGACAGCCAAATAATAGATCTAAGTCTGTACGATCAGGTTTTATGTTTGATTCTAATGCTGAGAGTAAGTCTTGACTGTATTCTGATGGATTATAATAAACATCTGTCATATTAGAATCATCGAGTTTAAAAACTCTAAATCCATAATCTATATCAGCGTTAGTCTCTCCTTTAATTCTTTCAGAAGCTAGTTGTATTCTTCTTTTTCCTATGTCCGATATAGTCTTATAACCTGAAGCAAACTCTATTGAATCTTCTTTGATTGGCTCTTCTACCTGAATCAAAATATATTTACACTGAGTATTTTGTAATGCATTGTGCTGCAAAACAGCATGAGCTGTAGTAGCAGAACCAGAAAAAAGTCTAACACTATATCATTTCCAGTTGTTCCTAACTCAATAATTTTTTCTATAAAACTCACAGGTTTTGGTGTACTAAAAACTTTCAAGCCAAATAAATCTATAATTTCTTTTGTTCCATCTGTCGCTGTGCCACAATCATCCCACAAAGATTTTGGAGTGATTCCTTTGTCTTGCGCATCACTAAAAAAACGTTTTAATTGTGGTTTACTATTCCCGCTTTTCCCAAATACTATTCTATTATCAGCAAGAAATTCTAAATATTCTTTTTCACCAGTTCTCCAACATCTTCCCTTAGGTGGCCAATACTCCTTGCCAGTATTTGGATTAATAATTCCATAAGTCAGGTTTGGTCTAATACCAGGACTATCAAATGGATCTGCTTTCCAAGGACCTCTTGGATCATTGTCAGGATTTGCAAAACCATCACCTGTTTCAGGTAATTTAAACTCTGATCTTTTAGAATAAAAAACACTCATATTTTTTGCATATACTAATGTATAATTATGATTAAGTGATACAACAGCATCATTTGAAACTGACTTTCTTGAATTCCAAACAATATCTGCCACAAAACTAGAAGCACCAAAAACTTCATCACAAATTTTTCTTAAATTATGTACTTCATTCACATCTATAGAAATAAAAATCATTCCATCATCTGATAATAGATTTCTAGCTAAAGTTAATCTTGAATAAATCATAGAGCACCAATCAGAATGATACTTCCCTGCTGATGTTCCATTCTCTCTAGAATAATTTATATTGCCTTCTAAATCATAGTATCCACTTCCTTCATTATAAAGCTCATTGTCCATGATAAAAGAATCTGGATATACAAAATCATGACCTGTATTATATGGAGGATCTATATATATAAGTTTTACTTTTCCCAAATAACTCTCTTGAAGAAGTTTTAAAACCTTCAGATTATCGCCTTCTATGTATAAATTTTCAGTATTATCCCAATCAACTGATTCATCTTTACATGGGCGAAGTGTTTTTCTAATAGGCTTATTTGCTTCCACAATTGAGGCTTTCTTACCAACCCAAGTGAATTCATAGGCTTCATCACCATCAACAACATCATCTGATAACATTTGCTTAAGCAATTCAAAATTAACAGCTTTCTTATATACTTTTTTCTCTTGCGTGCTCTTTTCCTCATCCAACATCTCTGTAATACAGTTAGGAAAAAGTTGCCCTATTTTATCTATGTTTTGTGCAATTAAATCAATTGATTCCATTCGCATTTTATCCATTTATTTATCCCCTCTTTTATTTCTTTTATTATACACAAGTTCATAATATCTTCCATTAAGTTCCGCTATCACAGTATTAACCAACTGATTTTTGATTACTACTACGGATGTTTTTTCTCCACTATCTCTTGAATATTCACTTTTCTCCCTTTTTATAAATAAGTTTTTTGAATACCCACAAACCACAGGTTAATGAAAATTAAATTTCATAAGCACCGATT
>OHAY01000762.1_pt1 | contig 32581 bp, 33 predicted proteins | sample 1577191 | NCBI WGS metagenome assembly OHAY01 (sample SAMEA3541504, study PRJEB24748) | human gut metagenome | biome: human gut; feature: human-associated habitat; material: faeces | place: China | collected 2012 | reverse complement strand
ACAAATCCTGCCCGGTGCTGACATGGTGGGCGATCTGCGCCACCAGAAAAGATTTGCCGATTTTGGGCGCTCCGGCAAGGATATATGCCCCTGTGTAAAGCAGGCCTTCCACCACCGGAGGCCTACTCTTATAGGTGGTTTGGAACAGCTCTGTCATCGTGAGTGTATGCAGGTATCGGGGGTCTGTCATGCGCTGTATCTTGCGGTACATTTCTTCCAGACTGTCCTGGGAATTTACAATTTCATCGTTGCTTTTTTGCCCGGAAGTGGGTATACTATTTTCAGAGTTTTTCGAGATTGACTGCCCATTATCTGCGCCAACAGATGAACCCTGGGCGGTCATTTTCTTTTTCTCATCGGTCATAGGCGAATTCCTCCTGCATCCCGTTCATAATGGTTGTAATCATTTTGATAGTGTCCAGCAGCTCGTCGCTCACGCCCTGCCCGGCCTCGATCCGGTGCAGCTCGTTCAGCACAGCAGACAACTGATCCCGCAGGGCTTTGTAAACCTTTGGGTTGCCTTGCACCACCACATCTCGTTCCAATAGCCGACGGATAATGTAATCCTGCTTGGTCAGGCCGGTGAGTTTCACCAGGGTTTCCAGTTGGAGATCTTCTTCCGCCGACACTCGGAAAGCCACCGTCTTGTTTCTCCAGCGGTTGTGGTTGTCATAATTCTTCTTAGACATCTTCTTACACTCCCTTCTCGTTTTTCAGCAAATCCAACTTGTCAGCCATTTCTACCTGTCGGGTGGGGAACAGATGGGCATAGCGGTAGGTGATGTCGATACTCTCATGCCCCACACGCTCTGCAATAGCCAGGGCGGTAAAGCCCATGTCGATCAACAAACTGATGTGGCTATGCCTCAAATCGTGTATGCGAATCCTTTTCACCCCCGTTTGCTTGCAGCCACGGTCCATTTCTCGGTGGAGATAGCTTTTTCTGATGGGAAACATCCGGCTGTCCGGCTCCACTCCATAGAGCTGCTTGAGGTAGTCCTGGAGTTCATCACAGAGAAACTGTGGCATCTGGATCACGCGGTTACTCTTGGGCGTTTTAGGTGTAGTGATCACATCCTGCTTATTGAGTCGCTGGTAAGACTTATTGATGGTGACGGTGCGCTTTTCAAAGTCAAAATCTGCCGGGGTCAGGGCCAGCAGCTCTCCCTCACGGACACCGCACCAGTACAATACCTCAAAGGCGTAGAAGGACAATGGCTTGTCCATCATGGCCTCAGAAAACCGGGTGTACTCCTCTCGGGTCCAGAACAGCATCTCCTTTCGTTCCTCCGCTCCCATGTTGCCAGCCTGCCGGGCTGGGTTGATATTCAGACCGTAAAATCGGGCAGCATGGTTGAAAATGGCGCTAAGTTGATTATGAACTGTCTTCAGGTAGGTTTTCGACAGAGGTTTGCCGTGGCAGTCCCTCAGCTCCCGAATTTCATTTTGCCAACGGATAATGTCCTTTGCCGTAATCTCCGAAAGTTTTCGATTCGCAAAATAGGGGAGGATCTTTTTCTTGATGATACTCTCCTTGGTGAGCCAGGTATTGAGTTTCAGCTTGGGTTTAATATCCTTCTCATAGAGAGCAACGAAGCTCTCAAAGGTCATGTTCACATCAGCCTGTTTTTCCATCAGGAACTCCCGTTCCCATTCCAGCGCTTCTCGCTTGGTAGCAAAGCCGCGCTTGAGCTTCTGCTGGCGCTCGCCCTTCCAATCGGTGTAGCGGAATTGAACATACCAGGTGCCATTGTCCTTATTTTTGAACGCTGCCATAATTATTTCTCCTTCCTTTCTGTCTCAGATCTTGTACCATAGAATTTCTCGTGGAAAAACTTTCGGTCAATTCGCCCGGCAATGGTGATGCAGCCGGTTTTAGCCAGTTCCTCATTCATCTGTCGAATAATCCTATAGGCGAAGGGGATGGAGATCCCCAACTCCTCTGCCACTTCGTTGACACGCATAAAAATCTGATTTGCCATAGTAAGTACCTTCCTTTCATCGTTGATTGTTTTTGCCTGCTAATTTTGTTTTTCATAAAGACCTCCTCACCCGCTACTGCCACTTTTTTCTCAGTTGTATAACTAAAAAACTGGCGTAATATTTTTTGTGCTTTATTATCCAAGCTTATCTGCTTAGTATTTTTATGATACTATACATATAAGCTTAGTTCAAGTGTTTTGAAAGAAATATTGTTAAATAAATTTGCTTAGATTATCTTGACAAAACTAAGCAAATATGCTATGTTTCAAATAAGAACAATCATAGATTGGAGTTGATGATATGGCGATTGGTGAACGAATTCACTTTTTCCGTCTCCTGCGTGGAATGACACAGAAATATCTCGGCATGTCACTGGGCTTCCCGGAGAAGTCTGCTGATGTGCGCCTTGCACAGTACGAAACAGGATCAAGAACCCCAAAGGCAGACCTGACAGCGGCTCTGGCTGAGGTGCTGGATGTCTCACCCCATGCACTTTCTGTTCCGGACATAGACTCCTATGTAGGGCTGATGCACACGCTGTTTACCTTAGAGGATAACTACGGGCTCAAGGTCACGGAGCAGGACGGTGAGCTTGCCTTGCAGGTGGATTTTCGCAAAAACAAGGATGCCGCCCAACTGCACGAGATGCTCTGGACCTGGCGGGAACAGTCCGCCAAGTTGGAGGCCGGAGAAATCTCTCAGGAGGAGTACGATCGCTGGCGTTACCACTACCCGGAGTACGACAGCAGCCAAATCCGCGCCAAGATGCCGCCGGAGGGCCTGATCTAACCCCCTCACTTGTAGGCCACGGGAAAGGCCGGTTGTTGCAAATCAGATAATTCAGATAAATGAGAGCAAAATAAAAAAGGTCTAACTGATCAACAAAAATCAGTTAGACCTTTTACTTATGAATAAAAAGATGAGGATTTTTAGGCTACTCGCAAGCCACCCGATTTTTCTTTTCAAACTCAATAAATCGGGATTTGACGAGTGCTATCAATCTGCTATCAAATGGGGAATTTGAAAATCAAAAACCCAGTGTTTATGCGGGTTTGCGGGCCCTCATATCCACTTTTTGCTTATTCCCACTCGATCGTGCTTGGTGGTTTGCTGGTGATGTCGTATACAATACGGTTGACGCCTTTTACTTCATTTACGATACGGCGGCTAATGGTATCGAGAACTTCATACGGCAAACGTACCCAGTCGGCTGTCATTCCGTCAGCACTGTTGACGATCCGAAGACCTACTGTATAGTCATAGGTTCGTTCATCACCCATAACGCCTACGCTTCTCATCGCTGGAAGAACGGCAAAGGACTGCCAGATTTCTTTATATAATCCGGCTTTTTTGATTTCTTCCCGTACAATAGCATCTGCTTCCTGAAGGATCGCAATGCGTTCTCTCGTAACTTCACCAATAATACGGATTGCCAAGCCAGGACCTGGGAACGGCTGACGGGTTACCACTTCTTCCGGTACGTCCATTTCACGGCCAAGCTGACGTACTTCATCTTTATACAATTCACGGAGCGGTTCAATCAGCTGGAATTTCATATCTTCCGGCAAGCCGCCTACGTTATGATGGCTCTTGATCGTTGCCGCAGTTTCCGTACCGCTTTCTACAACGTCTGGATATAAGGTGCCTTGTACAAGAAAATCAATGTCGCCCAGTTTTTTGGACTCATCTTCAAAAAGACGGATAAATTCTTCACCGATAATTTTCCGTTTCTTTTCCGGCTCTGTTACGCCTTCTATTTTTGCCATGAACCGGTCGGTTGCATCCACGTAAACCAAGTTCATATGGAATTTATTGCGGAACAGTTCTACCACTTGTTCTGCTTCGTTTTTTCGAAGGAATCCGTGGTTTACAAACATACAGGTGAGCTGGTCGCCAATAGCTTTATGCACGAGAACAGCTGCTACAGAGGAATCCACACCGCCGCTTAATGCACAGAGAACTTTTTTATCGCCCACTTTTTCACGAATTTCTTTTACTGCGATATCTACATAGCTTCCCATGCTCCAGTCGCCTTTGCACTGGCATACGTCAAACAGGAAGTTTTTCAGCATCGTCATACCTTCAATCGTATGCACAACTTCCGGATGGAACTGGATACCATAAATATGGCGCCCTTCATCTGCCATGCCGGCAGTCGGGGTATCGGCAGTATGCGCCGTTACCGTAAATCCAGCCGGCGGCTGTTCTACATAGTCGGTATGGCTCATCCAAACATCGGTTTCCTTGGAAACGCCTTTGAAAAGAGCCACTTCTTTATCAATAATAACTTTTGTATTTCCATATTCCCGTTTATCCGGGCTGGCTACTTTGCCGCCTAATACATGCGTCGTAAGCTGCATGCCATAGCAAATGCCCAAAATCGGAATACCCGCTTCAAATATTTTCTTGTCAATTTGAGGAGCTCCCTCGCCATATACGCTGGACGGGCCGCCAGAAAAGATAATCCCTTTCGGGGATTTTGCCAGCATTTCTTCTACCGTTTTAGTGTACGGCAAAATTTCGCTGTATACTCCGCATTCACGGATCCGGCGAGAAATGAGCTGTGCATACTGTCCGCCAAAATCAATGACGAGTACCAATTCTTTTTTCTCCATTATATCCTCCTTGATATAGTCTGTGTATGTTTTCAATAGCACATTTAGTATACCATAAACACTTTTATTCTTTCAATGAACCTCTATATAAAAACAGCTTCCTATGCATACTAAGAAGCTGTTTTTCCTTTTGATTCCCAATGTTTATTTTTTCTGTTCCGGCCGAGTCAGTGGGAAAAGCAGAACATCGCGGATCGATGCGCTGTCAGTCAAGAACATAATAAGACGGTCAATACCGATCCCCAAACCGCCTGTCGGAGGCAGCCCATATTCCAGCGCTCTTACATAGTCTTCGTCCATCGGATGCGCTTCATCATCGCCCCAATCCCGTTCCTGCAGCTGCTGGAGGAAACGCTGTTTCTGATCGATCGGATCATTCAATTCAGAGAAGCCATTCGCCAATTCACGGCCGAAAATAAAGGCTTCAAAGCGTTCGGTCGTAAGCGGATTTTCCCGATTGAGTTTTGCCAGCGGAGAAATTTCCACCGGGTGCCCGAAAATAAAGGTCGGTTGGATCAATTTTTCTTCGGCTACTTCTTCAAAGCAAGCGTTCATTATTTTGCCAATGCCGTCATGCTCGCCGTATTCTGCGCCAAGGCGGTCTGCAATCGCGCGTGCTTCTTCTACCGTTGTTACCGTTTCAAAATCTTCGCCGGAGAATTTTTTAATCGCCTGCGGCATAGTCATGCGGTTCCATGGCGGAGTCAAATCAATTTCCGTGCCCTGGTAGGTGATTTTAGTCGTACCATAGAGCATTTTTGCTAAATGAGCTACTAAGTTTTCCGTCAATTCTTCTACGGTTTCGTAGTTCCCATACGCCTGATAGATCTCGATCATCGTAAATTCCGGATTATGACGCGTATCAATGCCTTCGTTGCGGAAGTTGCGGTTGATTTCATATACGCGTTCAAAACCGCCGACCACCAGCCGTTTCAAATACAGTTCCGGAGAAATACGCATATAGATATCCATATTCAGCGCGTTGTGATGCGTGATAAACGGACGAGCCGCCGCACCGCCGGCAATAGTATGCATCATAGGAGTTTCCACTTCCATGAAGCCGCGGTTATCCAAGTATTCCCGAATGCCTTTAATAATTTTTGTACGTTTTACAAACGTTTCTTTTACATCCGGATTAATGATGAGGTCTACATAACGCTGCCGGTACCGAGTATCCGTATCTTTCAGTCCATGCCATTTTTCCGGCAGCGGACGGAGCGCTTTGCTCAGCAGCGTCCATTCCTGTACTTTAATGCTCACTTCACCAGTGTGCGTCGTAAACACCGTGCCGGTAACGCCTACGATATCGCCGATATCCGTCATTTTAAACAAGCCGTAGCTTTCTTCGCCAATAACGTCTTGGCGGAAATACAGCTGGATTTCTCCGCTCATATCCCGCATATTGCAGAAGGCGGTTTTGCCATGACGGCGGATTGCCATTAATCGGCCAGCCAAAACAACTTTTTCTTCGCCTTGTTCCAGTTTTTCCGCTTGTTCTTTTACTTCTCCCGCATGGTGCGTCACATCAAATTTCTGACCGAACGGATACATGCCGGCTTTTTCAAACGCTTCCATCTTTTCACGGCGTACCTGCATTTGGTCGTTCAGTTGTTCTTCTGTCATCAGTGTCTCTTTTTCTTCTGCCATGACGTTTCCTCCCCTTTTTCTTTCTATATTACCTGGCTTATTTTAAGACTCTCCCTGAGAATATATTAAATTTCAATTATTTTTCAACCGGCAAAATTTTGTACTGCAATTCTCCCGCCGGAGTTTTTACCGTAACTACTGCCGGATTTTCTTTATTGATAGGCTGCCCCAATATCGCGCTGCCTACAGGAGATTCATTGGAGATTTTATTATTGAACGGATCTGCTTCTGCCGAACCTACCACCGTATATTCGATTTGTTCTCCATCTTCCATATCTTCCAAAATAATATGAGAACCAACGCGTACCACGGCTTCAGCCACATCGGCATCATTGCTTTCAATAATCTTTGCCGTCCGAATTTTATTTTCTAATTCGATAATCCGTCCTTCAATAAACGCCTGCTCATTTTTCGCATCATCATATTCGGAGTTTTCGCTAATATCCCCGTATTCGATAGCCTGTTTAATACGAGCTGACACTTCAATACGGCGAACGGATTTCAGATTATCCAATTCTTCTTTTAATTTCTCAAGACCTTCTGCTGTAATTAACGTTTCCGTCATGAAAAGCACTCCTTTAATCCTAAGTATGTACTATATGATTTATCTCAATTTATATATTATAAATTGGGTGTTTTTATTTGTCAACGCTGTCCATGGCAAGTCGGGAGCGGTAGTTTTCAAAAATTGCCGCAAACTCATTGGCCGTCACTGCTTTTGTAAACTGTCCCCGCAATTCCGCCGATCTGGGCATTCCTTTCGTGTACCAGGAAGCGTGACTTCGCATTTCCCGAACCGCTATGGCCTCGCCTTTATATTCCGTCAGCATCGCCAAATGCCGGAGTATCATATCTATCTTTTCTTCATATGTCGGTTTGGGAATACGCCGGCCAAACAGAATGTATTCCCTAAGTTCCCGAAATACCCACGGATTTCCCTGCGCGCCGCGTCCAATCATCACGGCGTCACAGCCGGTTTCCTTACGGATTCGTTCATACGAGTCGATATCGGTCACATCTCCGTTGCCAATAACAGGAATCGACACCCGTTCTTTTACCTGCCGTATATAATCCCAATTGGCCGTGCCGCTGTAAAATTGCTCTCTCGTTCTGCCATGTACCGCCACAGCCGCAGCTCCAGCCTGTTCGGCCGCCTTTGCCAATTCTAAAACGGTAATATGCGCCTCATCCCAGCCCAAACGCATTTTCACCGTTACCGGGACGGATACGGCCCGCACGGTTTCCCGTATAATCGCTTCCGCCAGGGGAATATTCAGCATCAATGCCGAGCCTTCTTTATTCCGCACTACTTTCTGCACCGGACAGCCCATATTAATATCTACGATATCCGCACCGGCTTTTTCCACCTGTTCCGCCGCTTTGGCCATCGTAACAGGATCGGAGCCAAAGATCTGCATGGATACAGGATGCTCGGCCGCTTCTATCCGAAGCATTTCAAAGGTCCGCACATTATTATACAGGAGTCCTTTATCGCTGACCATTTCCGTACAAACCATGCCCGCCCCCATTTCTTTTGCCAGCAGGCGGTAGGGCACATCGCCAACTCCGGCCATGGGAGCCAGCAAAACAGGGACTTCCAGCGAAACGCTGCCGATCCGGCAGGAATTATTTATTTCGTTCATAGATAATACGCAGTCCTTCTAAGGTAAGCATGGGTTCGACGATATCAATACTGTCTGTCTGCGGAGCAATCACTGCTGCCAGACCGCCCGTTGCGATTACTTTTGCGTTTTCTCCGAGCTCTTCTTTCGTCTTTTGCACCAGATGTTCGATTTGTCCTACAAAGCCGTAGAATATCCCGCTTTGCATGCTCTGCACAGTCGTCCGGCCAATCACTCGTTTCGGCTGTTTGATTTCCACTTTCGGAAGCTGAGCCGTCCGCAAAAACAGCGCTTCTGCCGATATACCGATACCCGGCGCGATCGCCCCGCCTAAATATTCCCCTTTATTGGTAATAACGCATACGGTCGTAGCGGTTCCAAAGTCCAATACGATCAGAGGACCGCCGTATTTACTATAGGCCGCTACTGCGTTTACAATCCGGTCGGCGCCGACTTCCCGCGGATTATCGTATTTAATATCAATCCCCGTTTTAATCCCCGGTCCTACAACCAGCGGCGTCACATTAAAATAACGCTGACACATGCGTTCCAGCGTCGGCACAACCGGCGGCACCACGGAAGATATGCTGATTGCATTGATCTTTGCGCTGATGTTATGCAAATTAAATAAGCTCTTGATCAAAATGCCGTATTCATCCGTCGTTCTCAGGCGGTCTGTTGAAATCCGCCAATGATCAACTAATGTATCTCCATCGTATATCCCCAGAACGATGTTTGTATTTCCTACATCCATTACCAATAACATGTAAGAACCTCCTGCAAGCTCATAATATCTTTACCATCATATCATTAAACCTGCTTTTTGCAAAGCCTGATATATTCGCGATCCCAGGAGCGTTCCTAAGATCACTTTTATGATATCCATAGGTATAAAGGGCAATACCGCCACAGTAAGCGCCAGCGGCAGCGACATGGGTTTTTGCAAAAAATATGCAAAGCTCAGCATAAATCCGGCCAAGCCAATTGCATATACAATAACGAGCGCCAGTACCGCAGCCAGGCAGCGCCAGTACATAGAACGGATCCTCATCAAATAGCCTCCTAGATATGCCTGTACAACAAATCCGATGAGAAAGCCGCCCGTAGGTCCTGCCAGAGCAAATAGTCCGCTTTTGCCTTCCGTAAATACGGGAAGTCCTACGACGCCCATCAAAATCCACAGCAGCAAACTGCCGGCGCCCCATTTCGGCCCCAGCAATATACCGCAAAACACGGCAAACATCACCTGCAATGTCTGCGGCACCGCGCCTGGCAAAGAAATATATATCTGCGAGGTTACGGCCATAATTGCCGCACAAATAGCAGCTGCCGTCATCTTACGCAATTCCATCTAATCATCCTCCGTCAATCGTCCTGCGGGCGAATCGATACATCGCCGGCCACGACTTTTTCCCGCTTTCCATCACTGTCTACTAATAAATTACCGTCTTCATCAATATCCACCGCCCGGCCATAAAACGTCCGATCCGGAGCAATGACTTTTACATCCATGCCAAGCGTAACAGATAAGGTGCGCCACTCTTCCAAAACAGGAGCAAATCCTTCGTCCAGCACTTTTGTATACGCTTTTTCCAATTCCAGCAAGACGTTCTGCAAGATTTCTTTTCGGCTTACCTTTACATTTTCCGCCGCAAAGCTCGTCGCAATTTTTCGCAGTTCTTTGGGAAATTCCCGCCGCGACTGCTTTACATTGATGCCGCAGCCCATCACGATATAATCTATCCCCTCCATGGTAGCGCTCATCTCTGTCAAAACACCGACAATCTTTCGTCCGTTCACCAAAATATCATTAGGCCATTTGATCCCGCATTCTGTCAGTCCCAGGCTGTGAAACGCTTTCGTCAGCGCTACCGCTCCCATCAGCGTCAGCTTTGAAGCTTCATACGGCAAAAACTGCGGCCGAAGGATCACGCTGAACCAAATCCCTTTGCCAAAAGGCGACGACCAAGACCGGGTAAGGCGCCCTTTGCCGCCGATTTGCTCTTCGGCAATTACGATCGTACCTTCCGGAGCGCCGTCCTGCGCTTTTTCTTTTGCCAGCCGATTCGTAGAATCCACCTGTTCTGCATACACGATATGGCGTCCCATAAACTCCGTCGGCAAGCCGCTTCTTATTTCTTCCGGAGTCAATAAATCCGGCGCCATTACCAACCGATATCCTTTTCGGGTAGACGACTCTATTTCATATCCCTGCTTTTTCAACACGTTGATATGTTTCCAAACGGCCGTTCGTGAAACGCCTAATGCGTCAGAGATTTCCTGGCCGGAAACAAATTCATTGCTGTTTTGCAAATATTCTAAAATATCTTTTCTCATCGATGCGCCGCCTTTCTTTTTTCTATCGTCCATTGTAAACTCTCTGCTTTCTATTGTCAACTAAAAAGCAGACAAGGCCGCAACCATTGTCTGCTTTTCTTCTTTCTATTCTGTTTTTTCTTCTTCTGTTTCTTTTTTCTCCTGTTTTTCAGGAATCTGATTGCCCCATGGGCTCAGCGTTGTATGAGGAGCCGCAGGTGCTTCAGTTTCCGCTTCTGCCGCCTGGCGCTCTTCTGCAGGAGCATCCGCAGTACCATATTTCAGAATATTATCGATTTCTTTACGGCCAATCGTTTCTTTTTCCAGAAGTGCCGCAGCCATTGCATGAAGAACTTCAATATTGTCTTTCAGCAGCTGCAGCGTATCTGCATACGCGGTGCTGACAATGTCATGCATTTCCTGATCAATTAATTCCGCTACACGATCTCCGTAATTGCGTTCATGTCCTAAGTTTTTGCCAAGGAATACCTGTTCCTGCTGTTCGCCGAAAACCATCGGCCCCAGTTTTTCACTCATGCCCCAGCGTGTAATCATCTGCCGGACAATATTCGTTACCATTTGGATATCGCCGGATGCGCCGCTGCTGATTTCATTGAAAATAATCTGTTCAGCCGCCCGTCCGCCCAGAGCCATGCGGATCTGTGCCAGAAGATGCGCTTTCGTTTCATACGACCGTTCTTCTTTCGGCAGCATCATCGTATATCCGCCGGCACGGCCCCGTGGAATAATCGTAACTTTATGGACAGGATCTGCATCGGGAAGCAGGCAGGCCACAATCGCATGTCCCGCTTCATGATACGCCGTCAGCTTCTGTTCCTCTTTGCTGATCACATGGCTGCGCCGTTCCGGTCCGTAACTTACTTTCTCGCTGGCTTCTTCCAATTCGGCCATACCGATCGTCTTTTTATTCAATCTGGCTGCCAGCAGTGCCGCTTCATTAAGCAGGTTGCCTAAATCCGCCCCGGTAAATCCAGGAACTTTTTTCGCAATCGTTTCCAGATCTACATCCGTATCCAGCGGTTTATTGCGGGCATGTACCTTCAATATCGCAATACGTCCCCGCAAATCCGGCCGGTCTACTGTAATCTGACGGTCAAACCGTCCCGGCCGCAGCAATGCCGGGTCTAATATATCCGGCCGGTTCGTAGCCGCAATCGTAATAATCCCTTCATTGGCTCCAAAACCGTCCATTTCAACTAACAGCTGATTCAAGGTCTGTTCCCGTTCATCATGGCCGCCGCCAAGTCCGGCGCCGCGCTGCCGCCCTACCGCATCGATTTCGTCAATGAAAATAATGCAAGGTGCATTTTTCTTTGCCTGGGCAAATAAATCCCGTACGCGAGAGGCACCTACGCCAACAAACATTTCCACAAAGTCCGAACCGCTGATGCTGAAAAACGGAACTCCCGCTTCGCCTGCCACCGCTTTTGCCAGCAGTGTTTTACCGGTTCCCGGAGGACCATACAGCAATACGCCTTTAGGAATCTTTGCCCCAATCGCGTTATACTTAGCCGGATTCCGCAGAAATTCCACTACTTCCGCCAGCTCTTCTTTTGCTTCATCTGCGCCCGCTACATCTTTAAAAGACACATTGATTTTGCCTTCACCGCTCATCTTTGCCCGGCTTTTGCCAAAATTCATTACCCGGCCTCCGCCGCCCTGCGTTTGCTGCATGATAAAAAACCATACGCCAATCAGAAGAAGCATCGGCAAAATAGAACTGAGCAGGTTCATCCACCAGGACGGCTGTTCCGGCGGATGCGCCGTAATATTTACATTCGCTTCACGCAGCATAGGCAATAACGTCGGATCTGACGGCGCATAGGTGTTGAACACCGTACCGTCTTTTAACTTGCCAACGATCGCATGCTCGTTTGTAATGGACACAAGTTCCACTTTTTTCTGCTGTACATTAGAGACAAAATTGGAATAACTGATTTCCGATTTATCTGTTTTAGTTGAAGTAAACGCATCAATAATCGATACAGCCACGATAATGATGAGCAGATACAGACTTACATTCCGCACGAATTTACTCAAAAATAGCGCTCCTTTCCCTTCTTAACTAGCTGCATATCTTTTGACCTCTATTAACATTTTTAATCTATATTAAGATATGGCTATACATTATTTTATGATACCATATTTTTTACTAGCTGACAATTCTTATCACCTAGTCTGTCGAATTTATTTCGTATATACACTTTCTTTTAAAATGCCGATATACGGGAGGTTGCGGTATCGTTCCGCATAATCCAAACCATAACCGACTACAAAATAATCCGGCACTTCAAATCCCATGTAATCGACGGCAACATCTACTTTGCGGCGCGACGGCTTATTTAAAAGCGCTGCCAGTTTTACGCTCTTAGCGCCCCGCTTAGCCAGGTTATCCAGCAAATAATGCAGGGTCGTGCCCGTATCCACAATATCTTCTACTACGATTACATGCTTGCCTTCGATAGAATGATCCAAGTCTTTCCGAATCTGTACTTCTCCCGATGTAGTAGATCCCATTCCATAGCTGGAACAAGCGATAAAATCAATTGCCGCCGGCACCGTAACGGCGCGCATAAGATCAGCAAAAAACACGACGGCACCTTTTAATACGCCGATAAGCACGACGTTTTTTCCCTCATAATCCCGGCTGATCTGCTCGCCCAATTCTTTTACCCGAGCCGCCAGCTCTTCTTCTGTAAATAAAATACGTTCTACATCCTGATGCATAATTTCCTCCTGTATATTCATTTCGTTAATTTCGTAAAATAAAGGCGTTCATACGTCGTCCATACGCGCACGCCCTGTCCGCAGAAAACTTTTCCCGCTCCTTTTTCCAACAGCTCTTCAATTCGTTCGATATATCCAAAGCTCACATTGTACGAAGATCCGGCCATATCTGCAAACAGCGATCGGATCACCCGCCGGCGCAGCGCCTGATGGGTCTTTTTCAACACACTGCGCAAAACATAGACAGCGCCATCTTCATATACCGCATGCTCTGCAATGAACCGCGCGGTCTCTTCTTCCATATACGCCTCTTCCTGTCCGGCAATAACCGCCAGCCGATTGAGTCCATCAATCATATTTGGATTATAGGTGAGCAAAAGCGGCAGCAATTCATGACGTATCCGATTCCGCAAATAGGCCGTATCCTTATTGGTCTCATCTTCACAAGGCGTCAGTCCCAGCGTTTCAATATATGCCTCGATCTCACAGCGGGTCACTGCTAAAAACGGCCGTATAATCCGGCCATTTCTGGGGCGCATTCCTGCCAGCCCCTGCAGTCCAGTTCCCCGGATAAAACGGTGCAATACGGTCTCTGCCTGATCGTTTTGATGATGCGCCACTGCAATCGATGCGGCGCCGCACTCGTCTGCCATCTGTTCCAACAGACGATATCGTTCGTCACGCGCCGTCGTCTCGATACTTTGCTTACGCTCCCGCGCCAATTCCGGAACAGGCGTATACGCACAGCAAAACGGCACACCCCGCGATTCCGCGGCGGCTTTTACAAATCCGACTTCTTCATCAGCCCGTTTGCGTATGCCATGATGGATATAGCAAGCTGTCAGTTTCAGTTCATAGCTTTCCCGCAGCTCTGCCAATACATAAAGCAAAGCCAAAGAATCCGGCCCGCCGGAACAGGCCACCAAAATAGGATCTCCTTTATGAAGTATATGATGCATACGGCAAAATCGTTCTACTTTCCTTATCATCTTGCAGCCTCCATACTTTACCATTATAGCTAATCAGGGGCCGAAAGAAAAGTGCCTGCCAGCAAAATTCCCTCCATGCCGTCTTGTTCGCTAACGCAAATCGAATCCAGCCCAAACCGCTCCATTACGCTCTCTAAAATAAGAAGTCCCGACACGATGATCGGACTTCTTTCCGGCTGCAGGCCAGCGACCGTCCTGCGCTCTTTTTCCGGCATAGCCGCCAGCCGCTTCGCCAATGCGGCAATTCGTTCTTTCGTCAGTTCATATCCATTTATTTTTTCCGTATCGTATTCTCTCAGGCCCAACAGGATCGACGCTGCGCTCGTGATTGTCCCGCCTACACCTACCGCTCTTACGTTTCCCATTTCCGGTATCGTATTTTCTGCCAATATATCCAGGCATTCCTGTTTTAATACACCAAGACGTTCCGGTAAAATCGGCTCTGACAGCGCCATCCGCACCGCCCCCAACGGGTAGCTGCAGCTCCAGGTGATCGCACCGTCCCAGCCTGCCGCCGCTTCAGTACTGCCGCCGCCAATATCTACCATCAGCCCTGCGCCTGTATTTCCTACGGCGCCGATATATCCATAACGGGCTTCTTCTTCACCGGATAATACCTGTACCTGCCAGCCGGTCAGCTCCCGCACGCGCTCCACGAAATCCCTGCCGTCCAACGCTTCCCGAACCGCACTGGTAGCGAAGGCAATCACGGAACAGGCTCCCAGCCGCCCTTTCCACTCTTTTAATACCTGTAAACTCTTATCCCGGCAATACGGATCTAAACGTCCCGTCTCCCGCACGCCGGTTCCCAGCCTTGTCGTACAAAGCTCTTTGGGCGCACAGCGATATGCGCCGTTTATTTTTTCTGCCGTCATCAGTCGCAGTGAATTCGATCCGATATCAATAACCGCTTGTTTCATTTTTCTCTTCTCCTTGATTAAAAAAGGACGTTCCGCAGAACGTCCTTCCTCTTAATCGGACCGGCGGGCCCCCCGGCCGCCCCGTTTAGATTCTGTATTTCGTTTTAAATCTGTAAGCCGTTCATCACTGTCTTTTAAGAACTTGCTCAACCGATCTTCGAAGGACATAGCTGCACTGCTGTGCTGGAAGCTGTCGCAACGGCTGCGGTCAAAAGACGGTTTCGGTTTGAATTCTTTGCGGAAACGCGGTTCCCGCGCTTCTTCTGCCGGTTTAGGCTGCGCTTGTTTGATGGACAAACCGATTTTGCCTTTATCGTCTACAGTCAATACTTTTACTTTTACTTTATCCTGTACTTTCAAAAAGTCGTTTACATCCTTTACATACTCATTGGCCACTTCGGAAATATGAACCAGCCCTACTTTTCTTTCGCCCAAATCTACAAAAGCGCCAAATTTTGTAATACCCGTCACGGTACCTTCTAACACACTTCCTACTTCAATTGTCATGCTAACTACATATCCTCCTTAAAATTCAATACCCCTCTTGGAGCACGATAGACATAATCTCATTATACGCATGTACCAAATTACTTGTCAATATAGACTATATTAATGCACATAAGGAACTTCGCCCGGCTTTACCATCCCCAATTCTTTACGCGCCCGCTTCTCTATTTCTTCGTTCGTATCCAGCTTCTGACTTTCGTCCTGAAGGCTCTGTTTTTCTTGCTCCAGCGCCTCTACCTTTGCCTGCGCCGCTTCTATTTCCTGCTGTATCTCATACCATTGATATACCTTATGCAGTAATGCGATCGCGCCAATCACCAATAATACGGTAATGACCATTTTATACCAAGGCGCCGGCCGCTCGCCTTGCCGCCTGACCCGCTGCCGTCCTTTCACTGTCCGACTCCTTTCTCTTTTCTTTATCTATTAGTATACCGTATTCCCCTGCTTTGCGCATAGTTTTTTCTTTTATTAGTAGCTCTTCTTCCTGCCTTACGGTATACTAATAGATAGTAAGGTAATTATATGTAAATGGAGTGATCGTCATGCAATACATGCCCATAACCGAAGATATTTTACAAAAAATCCAATCGATTGTCGGTGCTTCTGCTGTCTTTTCCGATCCGGAATCGATGAAACCCTATTCTCATGATGAAGTAACAGATCCGGTATATCACCATATGCCCGAAGCGGTTGCTCTTCCGCAGACGACGGAGCAAGTAGCGGCTCTCGTACGGCTGGCAAATGAATACCGCTTTCCCATTGTTCCCCGCGGAGCCGGCACCGGCCTTGCCTGCGGCGCCGTGCCTTCTCTCGGCGGCCTGGTCATAAGTCTTGAAAAAATGAACCGCATTATAGAAATCAACGAAAAAAGTCTATATGCTATTGCTGAAGCAGGCGTACGCACGGAAGAATTACAGCAGGAAGCCGCAAAACGAGGTCTCTTTTATGCCGGCGATCCCTGCAGTGGGGACAGTTGTTTCATCGGCGGCAATATCGCTACCAATGCCGGCGGCAACCGGGCGGTCAAATATGGTACGACTCGCCATCAGGTATATGAATTGGAAGTAGTTTCGCCTACCGGTGAGATTCTCCATCTCGGAGCCCGCCTGCACAAAATGACCACAGGATATGCGCTGGAACAGCTCATCATCGGCAGTGAAGGCACGCTGGGTATCGTAACCCGCTGTACACTTCGCCTGCTTCCCAAACCACAGCATGTCTTTGATCTGCTGGCTGTCTATCCCACACTGCAGCAAGCCGTCGATACTGTAGAGCACCTGACACTCTCCGGTATTACCCCAGCCTGCATCGAACTTATGGACTCCGTTACGATCCAATCTGTAGAAAATTTTCTCGGCGAATCCCTGCCGGGAACGGGTAACCGCCACTATCTTATCATTCAGCTTGACGGAAATAATGAAGACCAGCTTGACGAAGAAGCCGTCGCTATCGATGAACTCTGCACGGAAACAGGCGCTATCGAAGTATTGGCTGCCGATTCCACGAAAATCTGGCGTGCCCGCAAAGCCTTTGCTGAAGCAGTTCGTGCAGAAAGCCTCATCGTCTGCAAAGAAGACATCGTGGTTCCTGTCGATCAAGAACCGGCTATCCTTCAAACTATTTTTGATCTGGCAGCCGAACACGACCTCATCACCCGCATCGCCGCTCATGCCGGCGACGGCAATATCCATTTAAATATCATTAAACCCCAGCAGATGAGTCACGAAGACTGGACTTCAATGCTCCAGGTCTTCCAGCAAAAATTATATACGGCCATCTATTCCCTGGGCGGACGTCTATCGGGTGAACACGGCATCGGTGAAAAACGCAAAAAACTGCTGGCACAATTTACTGGTGAAGCAGAGCTGAATATGATGAAAGCCATCAAAAAATCTCTTGACCCCAATATGATCTTAAATCCGGGCAAGCTTTTTGATATCCGCTGATTATCTTTTTGAAGAAAGCCATTTTTATTCTGTAAAAATGGCTTTTTCTTCTTTAAAAACGTGTTATAATTAGGATATTGAACGTTAAAGGGGGAATGTTTTATGTTTACATTACGAAAAGTAGGGATCATCGGCTGCGGCCATGTAGGTTCGCATGTAGCCTTTTCATTAGCTACGCAGGGGTTAGTCGATGAATTGTACATGGCAGACTGCGACAAACCAAAAGCGTTTGCCCAAGCCATGGACGTAAACGATGCGGTGACCTATCTTCCGCATCATGTTGTCGCTCATTCCTGCGACGTAGAAGATATGACCGACTGTGATATCATCGTATTTTGCGCAGGCCCGCTTCCCGGTGTCAATGAATCGCGGCTGGCATCACTGCCCAAAACGATCGAGGTATTAAAAGACGTAGTGCCTCGAATCCAAAAATCTGGATTCAACGGTATCATTGTCAGCATTTCTAACCCGGCCGATGTGGTAGCCGCTTATATCCAAAAGAAATTAAACTGGCCGAAAAACCGTATCCTCAGTACCGGTACTGGACTTGACTCCTCTCGTCTCCTGCGTTTGCTGAACGAAACACTCGGCGTAAATCGCCGTTCTATCCAGGCTTTCGCAATGGGAGAGCACGGCGGGGCCTGCATGGTGCCTTGGAGCTTTGTAAAAGTCGGCGGCAAGCCGCTGGCAGAATTGCAGAAAGAAAAACCGGAACTCTATCCGACATTTGACCAGGCTAAAATGGTAGAAGACGTCAAAGATGGCGGATACATCGTATATCGCGGCAAAGGTTCCACAGAATTCGGCATTGCTTCTACCTGCGCCGAAATCATTCGGGCCATTTTCCATAACGAACATAAAGTAATGCCTTCTTCCGTCTTATTAGAAGGCGAGTACGGTGAAGAAGATGTATTTACTTCCGTACCGGTCATGCTCTATGCAGGCGGTATCGAACAAATCATCGAAATCGAAATGACGGACGAGGAAAAAGCGCAGTTCCACGCTTCCAATGAAATCATTCGCGATTATACAAAACGGGCTTTGGAAATGTAATTGCCCAAAAGGAGAATATCCATGATACAACTAAAAAAAGTCGGTATCATCGGTACAGGCCATGTGGGTTCCCGCGTGGCCTTCTCTTTGGCCACCCAAGGGTTGGCTGATGAACTGTATATGGCCGATATCGACAAAGAAAAAGCAATCGCTCAGGCAATGGATATCAATGATGCCGTAACCTATCTGCCGCATCATGTCGTGGCTCATGCCTGTGCAGCAGAAGAAATGACCGACTGCGATATCATCGTTATTTCCGCCGGTCCGCTGCCTGAACCTTGGCAATCCCGTTTGGATACCCTGCCAATTACTGTAAAAGTATTGGAAGACATCATTCCTTGCATCAAGGCTTCCGGATTCAGCGGCATTATTGTAAGCATTTCTAATCCGGCAGATGTGGTTGCCGCATATATCCAACGGGAACTGCAATATCCAAAACATAAAATTTTAAGCACAGGAACTGCCTTGGATTCTGCCCGATTCCACCGGCTTTTAAGCGAACAATTTCCCATCTCTCACCGCTCGTTGACCGCTTACATGCTCGGAGAGCATGGAGATTCCTCTATGGCACCCTGGAGCCATGTACAAATCAACGGCAAGCCATTGGATCAGCTTCAGCGAGAGCAGCCGGAATCCTATCCTTCTTTCGATCGGGAAAAAATGGTGCAGTCCGTTCATGAAGGCGGTTCCATCGTACAGGATGGCAAAGGATCTACAGAGTTCGGTATTGGCTCAGCCGCAGCCGATATTATTCGTGCAATATTTCACAACGAGCATCGTATACTCCCCTGTTCCGTTTTATTAAACGGCGAATATGGCGAATATAATGTATTTGCTTCCGTGCCTGTCATGCTTTCCAGACAGGGTATTGAACAGATCATAGAGTATGCACTCACCGAAAAAGAAGCCCAGGAATTTCACCATTCCTGCAATATCATTCGTGAATTTATGGCTACATGTTAATCAAAAAGCGTGCCTGACCTATATCAGACACGCTTCTTTACTATATACGATTCTACTTATCCCCATGACTAGGAGGTTTTCATGCACAAAATGTTCAAAGACCGCAGGAGTATCCGTGCGTATACTGCCGAGCCAATCCCTCATCATGTTCTTACAGATATCCTGGAAGCAGGCCGAATCGCCCCATCTTCTAAAAACCGCCAGCCCTGGCATTTCACCGTAGTGTCCGGAGCGTCTAAAGAAAGCCTGCTGCAGGCAATGGCAGAGGGACTTATCCGTGAAACTTCCCAGCCGTTCCTTCCAGAAAGCGCAGCATATATAGCCGGCGCTAAGCATACACTCTCTATTATGAAACAGGCCCCGGTTATTATTCTAATCACCAATCCTATTGGTAGCCCTATCGGAAAACCTCTTTCCGTAGATGCGCATGTTTCTGAACTATGCAACGCCCAATCAGCAGGAGCCGCAATCGAAAATATGTGCCTTGCCGCTGCTGAACACGGCTTAGGCAGCCTATGGATATGCGATATATATTTTTCCTATCCCGAACTTATGCACTGGCTCCAAAAGCCGGGAATACTTTTAGCTGCATTAGCGCTCGGCTGGCCAGCAGAGTCACCTTCGCCCCGTCCCAGAAAAGAAATTTCTGATGTCATTGAGTGGCGCGGTTAGGCTGCCTTCACCTATCGGCAATACGTACGACGGCAGCCGTTCATTCCCTAACCTAAAAAAATACACGAGCATACAAAAAGAGGAGACATCATTGCCTCCTCTTTTACTTACATTATTTTGGCAGCTTACATCATACCGCCCATGCCGCCCATACCAGGCATTCCGCCAGGCATACCAGCCGGAGCTGCGTCTTTTTCCGGTTTATCGGCTACGATTGTTTCCGTAGTCAATACCAAAGCTGCAATGCTGGCTGCATTCTGAAGAGCAGAACGGGTAACTTTAGCCGGATCAACGATCCCAGCTTTTACCATATCTACATATTCTTCCGTCAATGCGTTGAAACCAACACCTTTATCCGTTTTCTTTACGTTTTCTACAACAACGGAACCTTCCAAACCTGCATTGAGAGCAATCTGGCGAACTGGTTCTTCAATAGCGCGTTTTACGATATTGATGCCCGTCATTACATCGCCTTCTGCAGCAAGTGCATCAAGCGCCGGAAGAATGTCGATGAACGTTGTGCCGCCGCCGGCTACAATACCTTCTTCAACAGCTGCACGAGTTGCGTTCAGCGCATCTTCAATGCGGAGTTTTTTATCTTTCAATTCTACTTCAGTAGCTGCGCCTACTTCGATAACTGCTACGCCGCCGGACATTTTAGCCAAACGTTCCTGCAATTTATCGCGATCGAATTCAGAAGTTGTTTCTGCAAGCTGTGCCCGGATCTGCGCAACGCGCTGTTTAATCGCTTCTGCATCGCCGCGGCCTTCTACGATTGTCGTTTCTTCCTTCGTTACACGGATCTGACGAGCTGTACCCAAGTCTTCCAGCGTTACGCTGTCCAGTTTACGGCCTAAGTCTTCGGAAATAACAGTAGCACCCGTAAGGATAGCAATATCTTCGAGCATTGCTTTGCGGCGATCGCCAAAACCAGGAGCTTTTACAGCTACCGCACGGAACGTACCGCGAAGTTTATTTACAACCAACGTAGCCAATGCTTCGCCTTCTACATCTTCTGCAATGATAAGAAGTTCTTTGCCAGCCTGCACTACTTTTTCCAAGGTCGGAAGCAAATCAGCGATTGCGCCGATTTTACGATCCGTTACCAAAATGTACGGCTCGTTCATTACTGCTTCCATTTTATCCGGATCCGTTACCATGTACGGAGAAATATATCCGCGGTCAAACTGCATGCCTTCTACTACAGAAAGGCTCGTGCCCATGCCTTTGGATTCTTCTACAGTGATAACGCCGTCTTTACCTACTTTTTCCATAGCGTCCGCGATCAAACCGCCAATTTCTTCATCGCCAGCGGATACAGAAGCAACCTGCGCAATTTCTTTTTTGTCGGCAACCTGAATAGCGCGGGCTTTGATTTCTCCTACCAACGTATTCACAGCCATTTCAATGCCTTTTTTCAAAATCATCGGATTAGCGCCTGCAGCTACATTGCGCATACCTTCCTGAATCAATGCCTGTGCCAGAAGAGTAGCCGTCGTAGTACCATCACCAGCAACATCGTTAGTTTTCGTAGCAACTTCTTTTACTAACTGAGCCCCCATATTTTCAAACGGATCTTCTAATTCAATATCCCGCGCGATTGTTACACCGTCGTTGGTAATTGTCGGAGCACCGAATTTTTTATCCAATACCACATTGCGGCCTTTAGGTCCCAACGTTACTTTTACTGCATTTGCCAATGCATCTACACCACGGCCAAGAGCCCGGCGAGCTTCTTCATTAAACAATACCTGCTTTGCCATTTTATCTTACCTCCAATATATCCTAATATAATTATTTTACAACTGCCAGAATATCTCTTTCACTGATAATAAGGAGTTCCTGTCCGTCTACTTTTACTTCCGTGCCGGCATATTTAGAGAAAATAACTTTATCGCCAACAACTACTTCCATCGGAACTTTCGTTCCATTTTCCAAGACTTTGCCGCCGCCAACAGCTACTACTTCAGCTTCCTGCGGTTTTTCTTTTGCCGTATCCGGCAAGAAAATGCCGCTCTGCGTCTTTTCTTCTTTTTCTACGATGCGCAACACTACGCGATCTCCCAATGGTTTCAACATTTATGGTTCCTCCTTTTTCTATAGAGCCGTTATACAACTTTCTTTATTAGCACTCACTATTCTCGAGTGCTAACTACAGTTACTATAATATATAAAAAGGTCAAAAAAATCAAGACTTTTTTCTGTTTTTTGACCTTCTATTCTGAAAATATTCTCTTTTTTCTTCCACTTATCGACTATCCGGATATCATGCCCCCTATCTGCGAGATATAACTGAGCTATAAATGAAAGTCCCCAATTTCACATAACCTATTTTATTTGGCTGCCACTGTCATCACCATTTTCTTCACTGCATCCTTATTTATCTGCAGAGCTCTTTTTATATCATACCCTACTATTGGATTTTCAGCTCTTTATCATAGGCCGCTCCCTTATCTGGCCATTCTTGCCTAATTAACATAATACTTTAAATATAGTATAACAAATAAAAAAGCTCCACCACGATGTGATGAAGCTTGATGAACCCTTATTGGTCGGAACGACAGGATTTGAACCTGCGACCTCTACCACCCCAAGGTAGCGCTCTACCAAACTGAGCTACGTCCCGTTTCAATGTATAGTATGATATCCTTTTTCTTAAGGTTTGTCAAGTAAAACACCGCTTGCCGGCACATGAAGAATATGCCCTTCTACCGCATAGCCGCTCTCTTCCATCGCCGCTTTCATAGCCTGTAAGACTGCCTCTTCCTTACCGTTTGTTACCGCAATCATCGTGGAACCGGAACCGCTGATCGTCGCTCCCAATGCGCCGGCCTGCAAAGCTGCATCTATCGTTTCCTGCCCTTTCGGAATCAAGCCAATACGATACGGCACATGCAGATTGTCTTGAAACGCTTCCTGAATCCACTCATACTGCCCTCGCATTACCGAAAGCAGCAATAAGACTGCCCTGCTGACGTTCTGCACCGCTTCTTGATGCAAAATAGCAGCCGGCAAAACTTTTCTGGCTTCATGGGTCGACAGCTTGCAGTCGGGAGATACGGTTACAAACGACAGACTTTCCGGCACTTCCACTTTCTGATGCCACACGCGTTCCCCGCAACGCCCGGATACGCAAAGCCCGCCTAAGTACGCAGGAACCACATTGTCCGGATGGCCTTCTTCCGCTGTAGCCAGATCCAATATATCCTGCTCTGCCAGCGGTGCGCCCAAAAGCTCGTTTGCCAGCACGAGACCGCCGACAATTGCCGCAGCGCTGCTTCCCAAGCCGCGGGAAACCGGTATGGAATTAACCAGAGTCAGGGTCCCTCCCGGCAGAGACTTCCCAGATTTTTCCGCTGCCTGCTTCATCATTTTTCCAATTAGATTGTCCTCAAAATCCAGTGAAATATCTTCTCTGCCTGCGCCATAACATTCTATTTTAATTTCCGAAGTTCCATCGTTTCTTTTAAAATAGATTTCATTATATAAAGACAGCGCCAGTCCCATCACGTCAAATCCAGGCCCTAAATTGGCGGACGTTGCCGGTACTCGGACACAAATATCATATTCCGTCATTCTTCCGCCTCCATTACCCGCAGCATATTTTCGATATTCCGCACGCAGATCAGTTTCTCTATATTGCTAGCAGCTTTCAGCGCGCTTCCATGTTCCGTTTCATCAGTTACGATGATAATTTCCGCCATTTCTTTCGATTCGTCTCTCTGGATCAGGGACCGAATGCTGATGCGGTATTCTGCAAACACACTGGCAATAGACGCCAATACCCCCGGTGCATTGTCTACAGTGATTCGGAAATAATACGGCGAAGTGATCTTCAATGGCGAATAGATCGTTCTCGACGATTTCCAATAATAATGGTTATGTCCCGTTTTTCCCCGTTCAATATGGTGCGCCGCCAGCATGACATCGGCCAGCACGGAGCTGGCGGTCGGCAAAGAACCTGCGCCCTGTCCATAAAACATTACGCTGCCTACACAGTTTCCTGTCACGTATACCGCGTTGTATGCGCCGGATACTGCAGCCAGCGGATGATGCTTGCTCAGCAGGCAGGGATATACATTTAATGAAATTCCTTTTTTCGTTTCTTTCGCCACACCCAGCAGCTTAATGACAAAGCCCAGCTCAGCCGCTTCTTTGATATCCTTGGCTGTAATTTTCGTGATCCCTTCTACGGTTACGTCTTCAAAGGTCAGTCCGGTATGAAATCCCATCATACCTAAAATCGCAATCTTTCGTCCTGCATCGTACCCTTCTACATCGGCAGTCGGATCTGCTTCCGCATAGCCTTTTTCCTGAGCGCCCCGAAGCGCCTCTTCAAAGGAAAGTCCTTCCGCTGTCATTCGGCTCAAAATATAATTCGTCGTGCCGTTCATAATGCCTACGATGGATTCGATCTGATTGCTCCACAAAGAATTATACAGGGGGCGGATAATCGGAATGCCTCCGGCAACACTGGCTTCAAAAAAGAAATCCACACCGTGATCTTCCGCCAGCTGAATCAGCTGCTGCCCGCACATCGCCATAACGTCCTTGTTCGCCGTGACAACATGTTTGCCTGCCAAAATAGAGCGTTCCATACAGTCTTTAGCAAACGTCGTGCCGCCCATCACTTCAATAACGATCTGAATTTCTTCATCGTCAAGAATATGCTGGAAATCTGTAACGACTTCTGCCCCTTCCGGCAATTCCACATAGCTGTATTTTTCAGGATTGCGAAGCAATATTTTTTTTACGCGAACAGCACAGCCCGTTTGATGCAGCATCAGCTCACTATTCTCCTTCAATCCTTTCAATACGCCCTGGCCGACTGTACCCAGCCCCAATATGGCAATACAAACGTCTCTCATGTCTTAACCCCCTGATATATAATATAAATTTATGCCTGGCCTACCATCTCTACTCTGGTAACGCCCTGGACCGCTTTGAGATCTTCCACCAAATCTTCCAGCGAACTTTTCATTTCTTTTGTTTCCACAGAAATAGACACGTTGGCTACGCCCTGCATCGGTATCCCCTGATTGATCGTAACCACACTGCCGTCATGAGCCGCAATATGATTCAGCACCTGCGACAAAGTGCCCGGCCGATGCGAAATCATCAGCATAAACGTAACGATCTTTCCCTGCGTCACTTCATAAAACGGGAACACATAATCCTTATATTTATAATATGCACTGCGGCTCAAATCCAGCTGCGCCACCGCTTCATTGATGGTCCGCGCTTCGCCGCGCTTTAAAATTTCTTTTACCTTAATCGTCTTTTTTATAGCTTCCGGCAAAATATCTTCTTGAATCAAAAAATAGCGCGGAGATTCCGAATTCGTTTTCATTTGCTGTGTCCTCCTTTAAAATACATATACGTTTCTTTTAAGCCGTCTTCCAGCGATACGCTGGGCTGCCAGCCTAATTCCAAACGAGCTTTTTGATTGCATAAACAAGACCGGTAAATATCGCCCAGCCGGCCCGCTTGATACGAGACCGGCACCGTGGTTTCTGCCGCGGCCATTATCTTTTCTGCCAGTGCATTGACCGAAAGTTCAGTATTGCTGGAGATATTATATACCCCGCGGGAAGAAAGAGCCTTCATTGCCGCAATATTTGCCGCCGCCACATCTTTTACATAAATAAAATCCCGCGTTTGCGTCCCATCTCCAAATATCGTAAATCCGCTGCCCTCTGTAATGGCTTTCGCAAAAAGAAACACCACGCCGCCCTCGCCGCGAATTCCCTGCCGTTCTCCATATACATTAGAATATCTAAGCACGGTATATTCCAGGCCAAACGCTTTATAATATTGTTCCAGATACTGCTCTGTCATCCATTTTGTCAGTCCGTAAAAAGAAGTAGGCCGCGGCATTTCCGACTCGCAAATAGGCACATTTTCATTGTCCCCATACACTGCGGCGGAAGAGGAAAATATCACTTTTCTCACCCCATGCCGGCGGGCTCCTTCCAACACATTCAGCAATCCCATAATATTAATGGACGCGTCTTCTTCCGGATGATCCATGGAATAGGGAACCATTGTCTGCGCCGCTTCATGAAACACGATATCAAACGCATGGGATTTGAATACATCTTCTAATTTTTCTGACCGAATATCTAATTCGATCTGCTCGGCATCTTTAGAAACCTGTTCCCAGCTTCCGGACGAGACATTGTCCACTACGGTGACCCGATGCCCTTCTGCCACTAATTCATCTACGATATGGGAGCCAATAAACCCGGCCCCGCCGGTAACTAATATATTCATATTGCTCCTCTTTTCTCTTACAGCTGACCAAAATGAATCAGCTGTATTTTTTTCTCTCTGATCAAATCGCGGATCGCCGGTGAAAGAAGAGCCTCATATTCTTCTTCCCACCGATATCCCCAGGTAAACTGCTGGGATAATTCCGCCGCTCCCAGCCCCGGATGCATCATCATTTCATGGCTGCCCGGCCCCAATTGATTGAGGATATAATACAGATTGTTTACGTTCATATGCCCGCCGTCAATCATGCCCCAAAACCGATCGGTAGTAACAAAGCCCTGCCGGCGGACATCTTTCATCGCCCGTCCAGCCAAAAACGTGAGCCCGCTCCGCCCCATTGTACGCACCGGGTTTGCCAGAATCGCTTTAAATCCATAAGATTCCCGAGGAATCCGCAGTTTTTTTATTTTGTATTTCTTCATCAGCGCGGCAGTGATCTTCCATATCGGCGGGAGCATGTGCAAATGCTGATGACTGTCTATATGCGTCACCGCAATCCCTGCCCGAAAGATCTTTTCAATCTGCCGATCCCACTCGCTGTAAAGCTCCTGATAGTTCAGCTTTCCCTCATACGCCCGCTTGATAACCGGTCCGTAAGAAGGAAAAAATAAACCGTCCGGATCTACCAGCGAACGCACTTCATGCAGAGAGCTGACCGGCGGCAGACCGCCGACTAAACACAAATGCACACCTACTCCCAGCGACGGCATCCGCCGGGCTTTTTCCGCCGCATCTGCAAACGCCAGGCCGGAAGCCAAGAGGGTCGTACTCGTCAGCACCCCTTTTTCATGGGCAGACACGATCCCTTCATTGACCTTTTCGTGTATGCCGAAATCATCGGCATTGATAATCAACCGTTTCATTCCTACTCCTGTACGTGAAAATATAATCTGGTGCTTATTATACTTCACTAAAATACATTTGTCTACTCTAAATACTATTTCTTATTTATAAAATTTTTCTTTCGAAATCCTTCATATAAAAACAAGCTGGCTGCTACCGCTACATTCAGAGATTCGACCCCATCGGCCATAGGAATCGCCGCACAGCAATCGCAGGCCTCAATTAAATCCTGTGGCAGTCCATTCCCTTCATTTCCCAAGACAACGACTGCCCCCGCTTCATATGCCGGCTCCGTATAGCATACAGCGCCTTCCATCGCACAGGCTATGACCGCGGCATTCCGCTGCCGGGCAAACGCCAGCATTTCTTCCGGCGATACCTGCTGCACGACCGGCAGACGAAACAAATTGCCCATGGTGCTGCGCACCACTTTTTCATTAAATACATCGACACTCCCCGGACTGAGCAAGATCCCCAGGCAGCCGGAAGCCGCTGCCGTCCGTATGATGGTTCCTAAGTTGCCAGGATCCTGGATATCATGAAGATACAAGTACATCCCAGTCTTTTCTGTCGGGATATCCACATACTTTTTCTCTTCAAAGGGAACCATTGCCAATACGCCCTGAGAATGTTCCGTACTTTTCATTTTCTGATATACCGACTCCGTCACTTCATACCATTCCCATGCCAGAGCCTGCGAATTTTCGTACAGCGCGGCAAACCGATCCGATGTCCTGCCGGTTTCATTTACAAAACAAACGACGTCCATATATTTCAGCGCCACCAGTTCTTCCAGCATCCGAAATCCTTCGGTCATAAACCGATGTTCTTTATATCGCATTTTGCGCCGCTGCAATGCCGCCGCCAGCTTTACCCATCTGTTTTCCGCAGAAGTAATTGCTTTCATTGTTTCACCCTCTCTCCTCACCAAACATTTGTGCATTGACGGTTCTTATTATACCACGCTGTACACCTCTATTGTACTTATATTCCGTTTGTCTTTTTCAAAACGTACCAATTCCGATCGGTCATATCGATCTGCCAGTCCCGGCTCTCCGGCAGCGTTTTAAAACGTTCCCATTCCGCCTTTTTCACAAGCAGTATCGTGCAGTCGTTCTGTTCTATCGCCGCCATAGGCATTACATTTTTATCGTTCCAGGAAAATCCCTGCGGTTTTTCGGCAAGGAGTTCTTTTTCATGAACCAATTTCAGCAGCTGCCGGTTGTCCGAATAAAATACCGCCGAAGTCGGGTAGCTTCCCAATACGCCGACCTGTTCCGTCAGCCCCGCTGTGCGGTTCAAATCCTGTGCAACGCTGTAACCGGATCGCTCCTGCGATAACGGCACGGCTACCGATGAAATAAGGGTCAGATAAATCAGAACGGCTCCCATGCCGACTTCCAACACGGAATTCTTGTCCTTCCGGCTCCATTGCCATAAGCACAGCGCCATTCCAATCGCCGCCCAAATCATATATCCGGCCTGCACATCCAGCCTGCCCGAATGTCCCAGCCAATATGCGGCGCCGGCCAGCAGCACATAGACGGCAAACATACCGATTCCGTACCGTTTCTTTTGCAGGATTGCCGCCTGCTCCCGGACATAACGGCCCAAAAGGATTGCCGCCGGGAAAAGAAGCGGATAGGTATAGGTAATATATTTCGTTGCCATGCATTGGAAGAAGACAAATACCGTACCGGCCCAAATCAACAGAAATACTTCCCGTTCTTCGATTTTTTTCCTGCCCTTTTTCCACCAGTTCCATACCGCCGCCGGAATCACTCCCGTCCACGGAAACAGGGCCAAGCTATTGACCGCCAAATAATAGTACCAGACGTTATCCCGCGGGTGTTCGGAAACCGTAGCGCGCAGCACATTGTGCGTACCGAAAAATGTTTGCAGAAAAATATCGCCGTGAACCTGATACATATATAGATACCAAGGCACTGACAATGCAAGGAAGAAGAGAATCCCCGATCCTAGTTTCATGCGTTTGAGTACGGCCCAGCCGCGCTGTTTAGTCAAAAAAATACAAATGATAAGTCCCGGCAGCAGACAGCCGACCGGCCCTTTGGTAAGCACCGCCAGCGCTGCCGACGCATACATCGCATACCAATACACCGGTTTATTGTCCCGATATCCCAAGTAAAAATACAGCAGTACTCCACTGAAAAAGAAAAATAAGGTACTGTCTGTGATCACCGATTTACTGATAAGAAAGAATTCTATTGCCGAAAGCAAAACGACGGTACTGTACACCGCCGTCTTTTCATCGTAAAGTTTCCGGCTTCCCCAAGCAAGCAGCGCCAGTCCTCCCAGACCGAACAAGGCAGGGAAAAATCGGGCGGCAAATTCAGTATATCCCCATATCCGAAAAGCCAGCGCGGTCAGCCAATAAAAGAATATGGGCTTGTCATACCAGTACCGGCCATAAATCTGCGGCGACATCCAATCGCCGGACCGCACCATTTCTTTAGCGGTCAGCGCATAGTTAGATTCAACGCTATCTGTAACAAGCAGACTTCCATTGCCCCAAAACAATAGGATAACCGCCGCCACCCCCACGATAAGCCATATTTTTTTATTCATTTCATCACTCCCTTTGTCATGTTAGCCTCATTGTAAAAAGAGTGACTGAAATGAACCTGAAACCTCTTTATTTATTTTTTGTTTGGAATCTGTATTTCAAAAATCGTTCCCTGCGGCTTCTGATCCTTTATATGAATCTCTCCGCCATGAAGCGTTACGATCAGCTTTGCCAGCGACAGCCCCAGACCAAAACCGCCCTGTTCCCGGCTGCGCGCCGCATCGACGCGATAAAACCGCTCAAATACCTTCGATTTATCCGCATCAGCAATCCCTATCCCCGTATCGGCTACGGCCAAACACCAATGCTTTCCGTCCCGGCGCACCTCTATCCGCACCGTTCCGCCTTCGGGCGTATATTTCAGCGCATTATCCATCAAAATCCGCAATGCCTGCCCCAGCGCCTTCCCATCTGCTTTGCACACAGCCGATTCCGGCAGCGATTCTTCTATAACTATCCCTTTTTCCTGCGCCAGCAGCCGGGCAGGCGCCATGATCTCCCGGCACAATCGGCTCAAATCGATTTCTTCATATACCAAAGGCTGCCGCCCTTCTTCACGCCGGAAAATTTCCAGCAGCTTTTCTATCAGCCCCGTTAAATGGAGCACCTCGTCTTCCATCATATCCAGCGTCTGCCGCACTGTGGCGCTGCCAATGCAGGAAGGCTCGCCTTTCATCAGCTGAATCGCCAGGCGCAATACGGCCAGGGGCGTCCGCATTTCATGGGAAGCGTCCGACGTGAATTGTTTCTGCCGTTCATAACTTTCCTGAATCGGCCGGATCGTCCGCCCCGACAGCCAGTATCCCAAGCCGATAGCCGCCGCAAACAGCAGCGTTCCTACAGCAGCAAGCAAACGCAAAGAGTCCACCGCCGCTTCATAATAAAATTCCATATCCTTAAACATATATAAAGTGGCAATCTGTTCCCCGTCTTTAATAACCGGCCCAGCCGCTGCCAAATACCGATACCGGACGCCCCCTTCTTTAAAGCGGATCATCAGCGAATCGTTTTCCTTCTCTATCGGCCAGTTGTCTTTATGCCGCAGCAATGCCTTGCCTACCGGCACCGAACTGAGCTGATCCACCACGGCAGTCTGTCCGTCCGCTCCGGTCATATAGGCAAGGAACCGGCCCGTCTTTAATTCATCGGCTGATACGGGAAGCTCTCCGGACAATGTATATTCTTCTGCTTCATGCTCGATTTGGAGTAGGAGATTTTCTTTCTCATGAGAAATAATCATGCGCCACACCAACAAATAAGTAGCGCCGACTACCAGCGTGATCAAAATCCCAAAAACGACCGAATATACGATCGTCTGTTTCTGCCTTAATCGGTTAAACATGCGACCCCTCTCCTGCCATATATCCTACGCCCCGCACCGTATGAATCAATTCCACATCGCTGATTTCCTTGATCTTTTTGCGAAGCAGCCGAATATGGGCTTCCAGATTATTTTCCGACACTTCCGAATCCCATCCCCATACCCGTTCCAGCAAAACGTCCCGAGGCAATATCGTATTGCGGTTCCGCAGCAGCAGCTCCAGCAGTTTAAATTCCCGCGGGCGAAGCTCTACCGCTTTCTCTTCATAATGCAGCAAATACCGCCCCTGTTCCAGCCAGAATCCGCCGTATCGGACATCTTCTCCCTGGTATATCCCCTGCCGGCGATGCAGCGCATGCAGCCGGGCGACCAGCTCTTCTACCCCAAACGGTTTTACCAGATAATCGTCGGCGCCGCTGTTTAATCCCTCTACCCGATCTTCCACTGCGTCTTTTGCCGTAAGCATGAGAATCTTTCCGCCATACGATTCTTCCCGCAGGCAGCGGCACAGCCGAACGCCGTCCAATTCCGGCATCATCCAGTCCAGCACCAGCACATCATATCCGTCCTGATAACAGGCTTCATACGCCGCCTTCCCATCCGTCACCCAATGCACCTGTATATGTTGATTCTTCAGCAGCATAGAAAGAAGCTTTCCCAAATGCTGATCGTCTTCAGCCAATAATATTTTCATCACACTGCCTCCTTTTCCACGATCTCTTCTCTTATTTTATAAAAATTTATCATTGTTTTTCTATACTATATTTACTAAATTCGTTGCATATGCTATAGTTAATTCATAGATTCTATACTTTTTAGGAGGTAATTTATGATGGAAAAACGTCAAAATGCAATTACATTTGCAGGCAATCCGCTCACCTTGGCCGGCAGTGAAATAAAAGTTGGACAGCAAGCTCCCGATTTTCAGGTCATTGCCAATGACCTCAGCAGTGTTTCTTTAAAAGATTTCGAAGGAAAAGTCAAAGTATTCAGCATCGTTCCTTCTTTAGATACGGGCGTATGCGATGCCCAGACCCGCTGGTTCAATCAGTTTGCTACCAGCTTGAGCAACGATGTGGTCGTCCTGACAGTCAGCATGGACCTTCCGTTTGCGCAGAAACGCTTCTGCGGCGCAGCCGGCATTGAAAATGTAATCACCCTCTCTGACTATCGCTATGCTTCTTTCGGTGAAGCATACGGCGTCCTCATCGACGAACTGCGCCTGCTGACTCGGGCTATCGTGATTGCAGATAAAGATAATGTCGTCCGTTATGTGGAAATCGTTCCAGAAGTAACGACGCCGCCAAATTATGAAAAAGCAGAAGAAGCATTAAAAGCTATTGTCGGCTAATACCATTTAACAAACAACAAAATCCCCGCAGGCATATGCTGCGGGGATTCTTTTATTCTTCTGCACACGTATGCATCAGCATCAACGCAAATCTTCGCCGGCTCCTCGTATTGATGCAGCTGCTGTCCAGAAAAAGCTCTGTATCTTCTATTTTAAAAAAACACCATCAGATTTCTGATGGTGTCTCTATGGTGGGCGATGACAGGATCGAACTGCCGACAT
>OHAY01000759.1_pt1 | contig 32615 bp, 54 predicted proteins | sample 1577191 | NCBI WGS metagenome assembly OHAY01 (sample SAMEA3541504, study PRJEB24748) | human gut metagenome | biome: human gut; feature: human-associated habitat; material: faeces | place: China | collected 2012 | reverse complement strand
GACAGCCCGCCTGCGTATTTTTGCCTTGTCTGCAACAAAATTATGCTCGAAAATCCACATATATTTTTTGTGAAGACGGGTTCTTAGATAATGGGCATTTTGTCATTTTGACTGAATCGGAAATCAAGAGTTATAAAATACTGGATACGGCATTTACAGATGACACGTAAGAAATCTATCAGAAGTTATAGGGGACAGTACGAGTAAAGGCAATCCTGCACAAAGAGCATCTGGCGACTTTTCACGCCATGTGCTTGCAAATTTTCCGTCAGAGCCTGTTGCGTATCTTCCCGCACGCATCTGTCGCACAATCTTTGTGTGGTATTGCCTAAAAGAGATTTTTCTTTTCAATCTGACTGAATCGATCAAGAACTGGAGAATTATGATGTTGATAAGAAAACTTCAAAAATCAGATATTGCGAGAGTTGCTGATATATGGCTGGATACCAATTTGAAAGCACATGATTTTATTTCCGCTAAATACTGGAAAGACCATTTTGAATTCGTGAAAGGCATGCTGTCGCAGACAGAGGTTTATGTATATGAAAGCAATCGAAAAATACAAGGCTTTATCGGAATAAACGGAGAACACATCGAGGGTGTTTTTGTTTTCAGCGAAATGCAGTCGCAGGGGATAGGCAAAGCACTGTTGAAGGCTTTAAAAGATAGAAAAACCAGATTATCTTTAAATGTATATCAGAAAAATACGCGAGCAATCTGTTTTTATCAAAGAGAAGGCTTTAAAATCTTATGCGAAGGATTAGATGAAGATACTGGGGAAAAAGATTATAAAATGATATGGAAACGAAAATGGGAGGTATCGTTATGAAACGATCGGATTTTCCTGATACCAATGATGAAGAATATGAGCGTTCTCGTTTTTTGCCCTGTGCGTTGCAGTTTCTCTATATCGATGATGACACGCTGCGTCGATTACAGTCGCTGGAGCTTACCAGTTATGAGGGATTTCCTTTGCATCTGGATCGCTATACTGTGCATGGCGATAGAGCAAAACAGGTTTATTGGATCAATGTTCGTCTGGAAGATTGGGAACAAGATCAAAAATTTCGCAATGCACTGGCAGAAGAATATGGAAGAATGGTAGTGCCGCACATTCGAAATCCTCAGATTCGGGAGTATGTGCTTGTCATGGACGAGAAACCGGTGTATGTCTTTTTGCAATACAACGGCTGGGCAGACGGGTGCTCCGTGAATATCCTGAAAGTGATCTCGGATCATGCTGCTAAAAATGAAATCGAGTATCTGAAGCAAGTCATTTCGAAGTGTGCAATGCTGCAATTTTCCGGCGGACCGGAGTATTGGTATCGGGATGATCATGCAGTTTTCACATCAAACCAGAAATGAATGGACTTGCAAAGATTTTTTCAAAAAAGCTTGACATATAGATAGAATTATGCTATAATGAAAACATCATCATTTGCGGAAGGAGTGTCATATCATGCAGACGAAAGGAACAAAGCAGATTTGCGAAAACCGGCAGGCACGGCATGAATATTTCATTCTGGAACGCTATGAAGCAGGAATTTCTTTGCAGGGAAACGAGGTCAAGTCTATCCGGCAGGGGCATGTGAATCTGAAAGATGCTTGGTGCGATATTTCTGACGGAGAATTGTTCATCAAAGGCATGCATATCACACCCTATGAGAAAGACGGACTGTTCCGGACAGACCCTATGCGGGTGCGGAAATTACTGATGCATCGTCAGGAGATCAACCGCATGTTCGGCAAGGTGAAGCAGGACGGTCTGACATTGGTGCCGCTTTCGCTGTATTTTAAGGATTCCCGCGTGAAAGTACAGGTGGGACTCTGTAAGGGCAAAAAACTGTATGATAAGCGGCAGACGGCTGCAAAACAAGATGCCCAGCGGCAAATTCGCCGTGCAGTAAAGGAACACAACCAGTAAAGATTGGCAGAATGGGGGCGTAACGGTTTCGACGGGGACGATGAAGCATGATAAGCGAGCAGAGATTGTCGCATCTCTTTAAACAGCGGCACGTTTAAAATTAAACGCTAAAAAGAACTTTTCTGTAAGCTTTAACAAGAGCCTGCAGGTAGCTGCCTAAGTCAGCTACTGTCGCCCGTAGGAGTACCACGGCCTACGCTGCGGCATCATTGCAGTGGTGAACGTTCCGGCGGCCTGTTCACACCGCAGGATCGGATTTGAACTACCTTTCTTAGCAGCCTGTTTACCGGCGGTTTTGAAAGGGAATTAATGTAGATAAACTACGCTCGTAGAAAGTTGTGTGGATTTGTTTTCGGACACGAGTTCAATTCTCGTCGCCTCCACCACACGCAACACTGCACGAACTCTCCCGCAGAGCAGCGGTTACCTGCTCCAGCGGGGGAGTTTTTGTTTTATCGGTCAGATTGACCAGCACCGTGATCTGCTCCTTGTACACGATGACCTGATTCACAAGCAGCTGCAAGATCTTCTCCGTGCCCTCTGCCTGTACTTCCAGCAGACGGTGTGCAAAGTACTGGAAATGCTCCAGCTTCAGCTCCGGTGCGTCGGTTTGCAGCAGTCGCACTTCCGTTTCCAGAGCCGCTTTCTGCTGTTCCAGCTGCTGCATGGTCGCCTGCAGGGCTGCCGACGTGATGCCGTTCAGCACGGCGTTTACGGCGTTCTCCAGTTTCTTTTCCGTTTCCTGCAATCGCCGCTGTGCAGCCGTCAGATCGGCGTTTTCGTGGGTGCTCTGCTGGTATAGTGCATAGGTGGCATTTGCGATCTGCTCGCACGCCTCCGGAGTAGTGTACTGTGCGATCGCATCCAGCACAGCATGTTCCAGTTCCGCAGCAGGCAGCCAGCCGCAGCATTTGTTCGGGCAGCAGTAGTAATAATACCGCTTGTCCGTTTTGCTGGTTCCGGCTCTGCCGGTGAGCCGTCTGCCGCAAGTGCCGCAGATCGCTTTTCCGGTCAGCACATATTCATGGGGACTCTGGGTGTGGCGGTGCTTGTGTCTGGATTCCGTCAGACGTTCCTGCACGCTCCGGAACAGCTCCGGCTCGATGATCGGGGGACAGTGGGCATCTTCTCCGGCACACTGGAACGTCCCTGTGTATCTCTGGTTGGCAAGGATTCGGGAAATGGTATCAATGCGGAACTGCTTGCCGCGGCTGGTAGTATAGCCGGCGTGGTTCAGATCGTTGCAGATCTCAGTGAATGTCATGCCGCTGTCATAGCCGGTGAAGATCCGGCGTACCAGTGATGCACCTGCCGGGTCAATCTCCATCTGCTTGTCTGCTCCGATGCGATAGCCCAGAGCCACGTTGCCGCCGGTAGTCTTGCCCTTGATGGCATTCTCACGCATGCCACGCTTGATCTTCTGGGAAAGCTCCGCACTGTAGTACTCGTTCATTGCCTCCAGCAGTCCTTCCAGAATGATGCCCTCCGGACTGTCTGTGATATGCTCTTTGGCAGAGAGAACCCGCACGCCGTTGGCTTTCAGCTTGCTTTTGTACATGGCACTGTCATAGCGGTTTCTGGCGAAGCGGTCAAGCTTATATACGATGACCGCCTGAAAGGTCTTGTACCTGCTGTCGGCGATCATCCGCTGAAATTCCGGACGGTTGGCAGTTGTGCCGCTGATCGCACGGTCGATGTACTCTCCGATGATGTGGATGCCCTCAGACGCTGCAAACGCCTTGCATTCCCGAAGCTGTCCCTCAATGGACTGCTCGGTCTGCCGGTCGCAGCTGTAACGGGCGTAGATCACTGCATTCATGTGTAAATTTCCTCCTAAGACTTGATTTTTCAGAGGAAATATGCTATAATAGACCTTGTCTGGAGGGCTATTATCGCAATAGTTTTTCCTCTTGCCGCTTCACGGTTGCCGCCGTGGGGCGGTTTTTTTTGTGTTATGCCGCCGGTTGATATTCCACAATGGCGACTTCGGTCATGGCTGCCTTGCACTTCTCCAGAATCTGTTCGATTTTTTGCAGCGTTGTACCGGTGTAGACCACCTCGCCGCACTGGGAGCATTTCAGGCAGGGGACGTGCTTGATAATGACGATGCAGTTTTCCAGTTCTGCCACGTGGGTGGTGAAGTCGGGAACCATGTCACCTTTGCAGTAAAAACAATTCATGCCTTTTTCCTCCTTGTTTTGTAATCGCTTTCCCATTTGTCTGTTGACGGATAGTATGCGGTGATGATCCACAGATATTCGCCGTCTGTTCCACAGACCACGTGCAGATATTTCCCAGAAACGGAGAAGCCCAGTATCAGACAGCTGGGGTGTGGATAATCGTCCGGATATTGTTCGATGATCTCGCCGCCGGAAATTGCTGCGATCACATCTTCATAGCGTATCTGGCGTTCTAAGAGCCGGACAGCACTGTGCTGTGTGAGAATAACACGGTCGCTGTCCTCGGCAATTTTTCGGAGCGTTTCGATTTGTAGCAATGGGCGTTTCCTCCTGTTCTATATTGTGTTAGCCCTGCCGGTTTCGGTAGGGCGTTTTTTATGTATCTTACAACTCCCGCATCAGCGTTACCGCTTTTCCCAGAATGCGGATATAATTCAGTTCCTCGCCCGTATACACCAGCGGTGCATACCTTGGGTTCTCTGCGATCAGCTGCAAGCGGTTGTTTTCACGGTCGTAGTAGACACGTTTCAGCGTCGCCTCATCTTCAATGATAACGGCAGCGATCTCACCGTTTTCCACCATAGACTGGCTGCGGATAAAGACCACATCGCCGTCGTGAATGTCAGCGTTTATCATGCTGTCGCCCTTGGCTTTCAAGCAGAAATCCGCACGAATATCCGCATCTGCGGAAACATAGCTTTCGTGATCTTCTTCGGCGTAGATCGGTTCGCCGCAGGCAATCTCGCCCAGCAACGGGAAACGCTTTAGCTTGACGGGGTGGAGGTTGTCGAATCGGTCGTAAAGGCTCTGCTCCGTTGTTTCCTCTTTGATTACATCGCTTTTTCCGGCAAGCCATGCCGGATTGACACCGAGGTGTTTTGCGATTGCCTCCAGAACAGGCAGCTTGATTTTTTTGACCTGTCCGGTTTCATACCGCTGTACCGTTGATTTGTTCATGCCGACAGCTGCTCCCAGTTCTTCTTGTGTAATATGTAATTCAATTCGTTTGTCATGAATGCGTTTTCCAATTTCAATTGCTTCGTAGTTGTCCATTTCCTCACCTCCTTCATGATTTGATTATAGCATACAAAATTGCACATTGCAATAGTTTTTTTCGATTTTTTCAAAAAAAGTTGCAAAACGCTATTGACAAACCAGTTTTGCTGTGGTATAATTGCAAATAGAGAGTTGCGAAACGCAACATTGGAAGAAGGTGAGAAAATGGTAAATTCCGATAAACTGAAAGGCATCATGCGTGAAAAGCGTATGACACAGGCAGATGCCGCAAAATTACTGGGACTTTCTGAATGCTCCGTCAATCAGAAAATCAACAATGTCCGCCCGTTTTTCTTGGATGAAGCAGAAAAGCTTGCGAATGCCCTGGAAATTGATTCCGGCGGTTTTGGCGTATATTTTTTTGCTTCGTAAGTTGCAAAACGCAACACTAAAAGAAAAGGGATAACTGAGGAGGTGAAAGATATGTACGACGTACCAGCACAGCCGTTAGCTGGCTGTGAGAAAGTTGAAATGATGTCTGTTATCAGAACAATGACCGTTTATGGTGCAGGAACCCATGAAGACCCAGTTCGGTATCTGTATCAGTATTGGTCGGCTGACGGTGAACTGCTTGCACAGCATGACACCCTTGAAGATGCAGGAAACAGCTGCGGAAACTAAAATCACGAATGAACAGTTGCTTTTTTGCTTGCTGCGATTTCATCTATTTCTGCACAAAGCAATTCGGATTCATGCCTTTTCACATACCAATCGTCCATCAGAAGTTCAATAAGCTTTATTAGCTTTTCCGCTTCAAACGGTTCAACTTCAACGATTTTGTTTACATCATTTTCCATGTGAGCACCGATGTTTCCGATTTTTCGTAAACCGTGAATTGCACGGTGGACTTCTGGGCGGATTTTGTCAGCAATTTCTTCAATTTCATCGACCAAACGGTTTTTTGAAATGCCCCAAAAATCACGTATCATTCCCTGTAAGCAACGTCTTGAAAGAGTGGCAGATGCTTTCGGGCTTAAATTCAAAATTGCATATGCTTCTTCATAATCTTGACGAATTGGGAGTGGAATGTAATCTGGGTATTTCTTTGCACCGGATTTCGGGAGTATCATTTTTTCAATATGTTCTTCCGAAAGGTCGTCTGAATATCCCTCGCAAGTGATTGTGTGGTTTTTGCAAGAAGGGCATCGCATGAAATCAATTTGAATCATGCATTCTTCTTTTGAAAGAACTCCGGGGTTAGAATCGATTTCTCCCTCGACTTCAATCATTTTGTTCATGCCGACCTTATATCTTTTATGGACTTCTCTGATGAGCGGCATAGTTCGTGAGCAATAAGGGCAAGTGAATTCTTCTTGTGTCATGTTTTCATAGGTTGGACGGGTACTTAGCATTTTTGATTACTCCAATCTTTTTTGAAATGCCTTTATTATACCACATTTATTGTGGAAGCACAACTGATTCGACATTATTCGACTATATTTGATTGCAAATGCGTTACAAAGGGAGGTGAAAAGCGTGGACATTATAAAAGAACGTGAAATTCTACAGAAATGCCTTTGTGCGTCTGTGGGCAAAGAAAAATGCAAAAAAATAACGGAGCAGTTCATTTCTGTTGCCGTTGAAAACAATCTGAACTACTCCGGTTCTATTTTGCATGATTTTATGCGACTGGCTGAGATTGAAATCAGTCTTCGTCAGATTCGTTAAATTTTGATTGAAGTGCTGTTTCAGCACAGAAAGGAAGATGAAACATGAACACAAGTCTACAAGTTGTAGAAACCAACAACCAACGAGTGCTGACTACTGCACAAATTGCGGAGTGGTACGAAACAGGCACAGATTTGATCCAAAGAAATTTCAACCGAAACAAGGAGCGGTATACAGAGGGCAAGCATTACTATTGTTTGACCGGTGATACATTGAGAGAATTTAAGGCGACCGGACAAATTGACGTGTCGCCAAATCTTAATAAGTTTTACCTCTGGACGGAAAAAGGTGCACTGCTCCATGCAAAGAGCCTGAACACCGACAAGGCATGGGAAGCGTATGAAATGTTGGTGGATACCTATTTCAGCGTACATGAACTTTCCCAGCGTGACAGCTACATGATTGAAGATCCTGTGCTTCGTGCACAACGCTGGATCGAAGAACAGAAAGAGAAACAGCAACTTCTGACCACCGTTGCCGTGCAGAACCAGCAGATCGCAAAGTTACAACCCAAGGCAAGCTACTATGACGTGGTGCTGAACTGCAAGGACCTGATCTCCATCGGTAAGATCGCAAAGGACTACGGGTGGAGTGCCCAGAAGCTGAATGAATATCTCCACAAACACGGCGTGCAGTATAAACAGGGCAAAACGTGGCTGCTGTATCAGAAGTATGCGGGCATGGGCTACACCAGCACCAAGACGCACACCTACCACGGCGACGACGGCATGGAACACGCTGCGGAACCGCACACCTACTGGACACAAAAGGGACGGCTGTTTATCTATGACTTGCTGAAGTCAGACGGTATCTATCCGCTGATCGAACGGGAAGCAGCGTAAACGCTGAAAATCCTGTATCTCCCCTTAGGGGAAAACGAAACCGAGGAGGTGAAAAACAGTGAAAACCTATATCCTATACGACACCTACGAAACCGGTGTTGATCCCGGTGAAGAGATCGGTCGCTACAACAGCTATGAGGAAATGCGAAAAGCGGCAAGACAGTGGACAGAGGACACAGACGGCGAATGCAGGCTGCAATACGTTGTCCTTGGTGAGTAATCAGGGAGGAGCGAGAAAAATGTATAAAAATTTTAGAATTTACAGAACGGAAACCGATACGTTTATTTTGAAAGCGGATAGCAAGCGTTTTGGCAAGCAGGCAATTATTTTTGAGCATTACGACTGTAATGCAGTTGTGAAGTATATGCTTGAGAACTACACCAACAAGGACGGCAAGAGAATAAAAAACATGAGATGGACAGACTTAGTGTACCGAAAGGCAATGTCGACTTGCAATATTCCAAATAATCCATGGTACACAGCATAACAAGACACACGCTGTCCTGAGCATGACGCAAAACCGCTCACCAACATCTTCAATCGCCATCGTGGCGAATACCTCCTTTCTTATCCATGCGGCAGTACTGGCAATGCTGCCGCAGATGGAGCGACGAGTATCAGCCGGGTGCAACTCCCGGACGCTCCGCAATTTCACAAGGTGAGGTGATACATATGGCTGACAAAACGCAGGTACAGGTAAGAGAAGTCAAGCAGTTGCTGCGGGAGTTGCTGAAAATCTCTGGAATGTCTGAAACCAGTATCAAGCTTGGAATCACGTACATTCAGGGACTGTCGGACGGAGAAGCAACGCAAACAAGCACAAAGGCGTGACAACAGAAAGGAGCATAACATGGCAAAAACCAACCTGAAAGAGATGCCGGTGGAAGTTCGTTCTTCCGGCAAAGAACCGCAGAACGACTTCTTCGCAGCATTTCTGGAGTACGTGAAGCAGCACGCCGATGAAGCGATCGCTGCGGTAGAGGCACAGAAAAATGCTGCAAAGTAAATCAAGAACGTGAAAGGAAGTATCATCATGGAACCCCAGAAGAAACACATTGAGATCATCATCGACATTAACGCCGCTGCACACACAAGAGAAGTACAGATTAAGGCAAAAAATGTGTCCTTAAAAGATCTGGTCAGCAACTATGTTAAAGCTGCAAAGGACGTTGCTGAAGTAGTCGAGGACAACAGCAAGACCAGTAAGAAACTTACATTACAGGAAATGGCAGCAAGTCTGGTTGCAATTGCTGATATGTCAGACAAGGAGGAAACTTAAATGCTGCAATCCGAATTTGACCGCCTGACCAGCCGCCCGTACACAGAGGCGGAGTTCAGCGAGATCCACTACATCTACTGCTACCATCCGGCAGTCCAGAGCAAGAAGGACATCGCCGACCTGTGGACGATTGGCGGCATCTGCCTTATCAAGGACATGTGGCCAACCGCCAGACGTGTGGAGGAAGCAGAACACAAGCGGAACGCCGCCAGAACGGCATACGAGCACGCCAGAGATGCGTATGACGAGCTGCTGCGGGAACTGACGAAGTAACACGAGGAGGACTGACATATGACGATCAAGCAAAAGCACATCAACCCCAACGGCGACACAGAGTACACCGTGGAGCATCGCCCCAGCTTGAAGTGCTGCGAGGCGTACCGGAACGAGAACGGCGACGTAGAACTGACCATGCACTGGCAGGACGTGCTGTTCCTGCCGATCGGAGGCAGCCATGGCAAGACCAACCACTGAGAAGATCTGCATCGTGTGCGGCAAGCCGTTTCTGCCCAGCGGTGGACGGCAAAAACGGTGTCCGGACTGCAAAGGCGACAAGCCAAAGGCAGGACGGAACACGCTGACCGCAGCTGCACGGGCAGCCGCAGAACTGGGAGTTTCCTACGGGAAGTATGTCGCAATGAGCGAAGAAGAACGCAGAAAAGCCAAGGAGGAAAAGACAATGGCAGAACAGGAAAAGACCGCAGAAGTAGGTACTGTCAAGGCACAGACCGCAGAAAATCAGGTACAGGAGCAGGTACAGCAGGAACAGGACACATTGCAGGAGTACATCCGCTATCTGAATCAGCAGGGAACGGAGCTGACCGCCCGTCTGAAGCATATCCGCATCGCACTGGAAGAGGCTGCGGCGTATGACGGCGTGCGGCACAGCGGCTGGCGGCAGCACAAAGAAAACCCCTGCACCGGCGGCAACCAGCACGGAAACGAAGCATAAAAGCAAAAAAATAACAGGTATATTATACCACGGCGGAAAGGAAAAGTCAAGATGAAAAACAGTGAAGTAAAGAAGATGCAGGCACTGAGCATTCGCAGAGATGATGTGGTGTCCGACGAAAACTGGTTCCAGATGATGCGGGACATTTTTTTCGGATACGAGAACGAGGTCATGTGGGAGAAAGCGGCAGAGCAAAAGTCGAAAGAAGATGCCGAAGCAGAGGAGGTGCGCAAGCGTGGATAAGAACAAAATCATTGATTCCGTGCAGGAAATCACACGTCTGGCGATGATTATCAACGAATCACAGGAAACCAAAATGCAGGTGTTTGTTAGCATTTCGCCGCACGTTTCCGAAATTGAGTTGCAAATCTATCCGGATGGATGGGGATACGTCGGAGACAGAGCGACGGAGCACTTCGTGTTCCGTGCATCTTACAAAAACTTCAGAGGAAAATATTACAACAAAGAGCTGATCCCAATCGAATTCGGAGGAATCGAAACATTTGAGCATGTCTCCTGTGATGTAAAAAGCCTCTTGCAAGAAATCCGTAATCTGGCAAAAAAAGAGGTGAAGAATTTTGGTTAAAACTGTGATCGAGCACGTCAACGACTGCGTAGGCTGCCCGCCGGAAACAGGCTGCATGGGGCAAGCCTGCCCGTATCACCCACATGACGAGGAGCAGGAGGTTCTGGTGTGCGATTCATGCGGCGAAGAAGCTGACGAGTTGTGCCGTGCACCGTATCAGGCGGAAGAATCGTGGGTGTGTGAAGACTGCCTGAAAGAAATGCTTGTGTGGAAAAGAGGTGAAACTCTGACATGAGCGAAAAAGAGTGTTGCGTGAACTGCGGCATCGCAAACGTGCCGCTGTACCTAGGGCTGGACGGAAATCTGCACTGTGCAGATCATGCCGGACTGCTGATTGTGGAAACCAAAAAGGAGGAGCAGGAACATGGAACCGACCAAAAATGAAGTGGCAGAAGTACAGCAGAGTGTACTTACTGTACCAGCGGAACACCGAAACGAACTGACAGACTTTGCAGAAGCATACAAGATCGGCAAGGTATACGCCGGAAGCGGTGTAGTACCTGCTGCATATGCTGGCAAGCCAAATGACTGTGCGATTGCTGTGGATATGGCAGCACGTATGGGGGTATCTCCACTCATGGTCATGCAGCAGCTGTATGTGGTCAAGGGCAAGCCGTCATGGAGTGGACAAGCGTGCATGGCGTTTATCCGGCAGCGGTACAGCGATGTACAGGTAGTGTACACTGGCACACGCGGAACAGACAGCCGCGGCTGCTATATCCAAGCCAAAAGCGGCAACAACATGCTGCAGGGGACGGAAGTCACAATCGCTATGGCGAAGGCAGAAGGCTGGATCAGCAACCCAAAGTGGCGTAACATGCCGGAGCAAATGCTTGCTTACCGTGCAGGGGCGTTTTTTGCCCGTGTGCACTGCCCTGATGTCCTCATGGGATGTTGTGTCGAGGGAGAAGCAGATGATGCTGCACCGGCAGCCAGAACCGTGGAGGACGTGCTTTGAAACTGACGGAAGAAAACTACTACAGCACCGAATCTGATGCAGCGTATCTGTCCTACAGTCAGCTGAAAGCGTTTCTGGCTTGTGAAGCCGCAGCGATGTATGCGGACCACGAGCCGCCAACCACGGCGATGTTGGTAGGTAGCTATGTAGACGCGTGGTTCGAAGGCACACTGGACAAGTTTCAGGCGGAGAACCCGCAGATCTTTAAAAAAGACGGCAGCCTAAAAGCTGACTATCAGACTGCTGAAAAAATCATTCAGCGGGTGCAGGAAGATGAGATGTTTATGCGGTACATGTCCGGTGAAAAGCAAGTCATCATGACCGGAGAAATTGCCGGTGCACCGTACAAAATCAAAATGGACAGCTACCACGCGGGGAAAGCAATCGTTGACCTGAAATGCATGCGTGATATGAATTACCGCTGGAGCGATGATACAGCGTGCAAAGTGCCGTTTGTGGAAGCGTTTGGGTACGATATGCAAGCGGCGATATATCGGGAAGTTGTCCGGCAGAACACCGGTGACACACTGCCGTACTTTTTGGCGGTAGCGACCAAAGAGGACCCGCCGGATATTGCACTAGCGGGAATCCCAGCGGAAGTTCTGGACGAAAAGCTGCGGTTTGTGGAGGAAATAACGCCGCACATACAAGCAGTGTGGACGGGTCAAATTCCGCCTCACAGATGCGGGGTGTGTGCATACTGCCGCAGAACCAAAAAAATCACAGAAATCTTAGACTATCGGGAACTTGGGAGGTATAACCAATGAATAGCATTCATATTACCGGTCGGCTTTGTGCCGACCCAGAATTGCGGCGGACACCAAGCGACGTTGCCGCCTGCCGGTTCCGCGTGGCAGTCAATCGCCGCTTCGCCAACAAGCAGACCGGCGAACGGGAAGCAGATTTCATCAACGTCAGCTGCTGGCGGAACATGGCGGAGTTTGTCAGCCGCTATTTCCACAAGGGCAGCTGGATTGAGGTATCCGGCGAACTGCGGAACAATGACTACACCGACCAGAACGGTGTGAAGCACTACAGCATGAATGTGCTTGCGGACTATGTCGGATTTGTCGGCAACAAAGACGGCTCTCAAACCACCCAGAACGCCTCGTATCAGCCGCAGCAGAACCAGCCGCAAAACTACACCCCGCAGCAGCAGACGAGCCCACAGCAGCCGCAGAACGCTCCTGTGCAGCACTCATACCAGCAAGACGTACAGCAGCCACAGCAAATGCAGCAGCTGGGCGATCTTAGCGGGTTTGAGGATATTATCAGCGACGGCGACGTGCCGTTTTAAGGCAGGGTGATGTGGCATGCTGGAAAATGGGTATGTCAAGATATACCGCAGCCTGTTGAAATGGGAGTGGTACGACGATGTCAACACAAAAGTCGTGTTTTTACATCTGCTGCTGACAGTATCCATCGAGGACAGCAAGTGGCACGGCATCACGATAAAACGCGGCAGCAGGGTGAGCAGTTATCCTGTTTTGGCAAAAGAAACAGGGCTGTCAGTTAAGCAACTGCGGACTGCGATAAGCCACCTTGAAGCGACAGGGGAAGTGGCACGCACAAAATACCCGAAATACACCGTATTTGCGATAAATAATTATGATACATTCCAGTCAGGGGCAGGCAAAACGGCAGGCAAAGGACAGGGTAAGGGCAGGGTAAGGGCAGGCAAAGGGCAGCAGTATAAGAAAGTAAAAGAAGATAAAGAAGATAAAGAATCTTTTTCTCCTCCTTCTTCCTCCTCTCTTTCTTGCACTGCTGCAGCGACGGAGGAGGAAGTCAAAGCATACGCTGCGGAAATTGGTGCAGGGTGTGATGCATCTGCTTTTTATAGGACCATGCAGGAGCAAGGCTGGAAATCCGGAGGGAAACCGGTCCGGAACTGGAAAGCGATTTTTCGAGCATGGGAAGCTAAGGACAAGCAGAAGCGAGAGAGCGACAGACAGAGCGAGAATGCGGAAGCGTATGCAAGCTTTATCTACAACGAGTGAATTTTTGGCGGTGGGACGGCGGGCGAATGGAGGGTGTTATGCGAAGAAGCAAGTATAATGCCAGCAAGATGCAGTGCAGACAAGGGCATGTCCACGACAGCAAGAAAGAGGCGTGGCGGTGCAACGAACTGCATCAGATGCTGGAACGCGGCGAGATCACTGACTTGCAGATACAGCCGGCGTACATACTGATCGGGAAGCACAAGTACCCGTGGAGATCGGAACGGGAGGTGCGGTACGTGGCAGATTTTGCGTATCGGAAAAGCGGCGTGCTGACTGTGGAAGATGTCAAGTCAGAGGCGACGCGAAAAGATGAAGTGTATATCCTCAAACGAAAGCTTTTTGAGGAACGGTACTGCAAAGGGTGCGATGTGATATTTTTTGAGAATGCGAGGTAAGAAAGATGAAAAAATACGAGTTGACCACAAACACAAAAATGCGATTTGGGCGAAAGCTGTTCCAGATTAAGGCACTTGTAAGCTTTGGTGATGTCACAGCTGGAGATTTGGGAGGCTATATCGAAAAAGAAGAAAACCTGTCAAATGATGGTGAATCATGGGTTTACGGCGATGCACTGGTTTACGGCGATGCACAGGTTTCCGGCAATGCACGGGTTTACGGCAATGCACAGGTTTCCGGCGATGCATGGGTTTCCGGCGATGCATGGGTTTCCGGCGATGCAGATTATATCTGTTTCAAAGGATTCGGTAGTGAGAGCAGAAACACGACCATGTTCAGAACCAAAAATGGAGATATTTATGTGTGCTGCGGCTGCTTCGAAGGCAGTCTGAAAGAATTTTCGGAGAAGGTAAAAGAAACACACGGGACCAGCAAATATGCGAAAGAGTATCTGGCATGCATAGAAGTTGCAAAAATTCATTTTGAGATTGGAGAAAAAGATGATAAGTGAGTTTACAAGAACTGCTGTACCACAGCTGGTCGGTCATGAACTGAAGTTCAGCAAGGCACAGCATGAGGAAAAATTCCACAGCCTGCACGAAGCAGAAAGCGTGATCCGCGAGGAGTTGGAAGAACTGGAAGAACAGGTGGAATCCTGCAAGCAGCTTTTTGAGGACTTACATAGTGACACCAGACAGGACGATGAAGTTGGTGCAGTTGTAAACGCAAAGTATCTGGCAGGCTCCGCGGAGTATGCAGCGTATGAAGCGATCCAACTGGCGGCGATGTGCGAGAAATTGAAAGAGATGGGAGTGAAAGAAAATGAAAAAGGAAGATGATTTGAAGCGCTGTCCGTTCTGCGGTGGCAGTGCGTCGCTGTACATTGGCAGTGGTGGTTTCTATGTCAGATGTAATTTTTGTGAATCGCGAAGTACTGTGTCTGATACACAGGATGGTGCAAAACAAGCGTGGAACGAACGTGTTACACTAAAGAACAGCCAGCGGAACAAGTACGGAGGATTTTTTTATTGTGCGAAATGCGGGTGTCGTCAAAAAAAGAAAACCAAATTCTGTGCGTACTGCGGTGCAAAAATGAAAGACTGTAAAACATATGCAGATTATTTTGACGAAAATTTCCCGAAAGATAAATTTCCAAACGCTGACCGCAGCTGCATATGCCGGAGAAGTTTGTTTGGCGGCTATTCGTAAAAAACGCTGTGTGAAAAAGGTGATCTCGACTGCCGCGAGTGCTGGGAGGAAGTTATGGAGGAACAGCCATGACCAAGCCCTGTGAAGCCTGCGGGAAGATGATGATCGAAGTGAAAGGCGACAGGCGGTTCTGCGGCGGGTGCTTGCAGGCACGGCGGAAAGCGTATCAGAGGGCGTATCGGGAGAGGAAGAAAGACAACGCACGGCGAGTGTAACGTGAACGCTCGGTGAGCGTAGGGCGTGCGTTGGCGAGCGTAAGAACAGGAGGAAAACGACATGGAAACCAATCAGACAAAGAAGCCATCGCTCTGCTGGAAGTGCAAGAATGCTGTGCCTAGTGCATCAAGTGGGTGCAGCTGGTCGAGAGCATTCCAGCCTGTGGAGGGCTGGACGGCGGATAGAAAGCACACGGCAAAGGGTAACGGTTCGGCAGACGACGTGTACGAAACGTACTGCGTGACGGCTTGCCCGGAGTTTCGCAAAGACGACGACGGCGACGTGCTGTGCCGGAGCAACGAGGGCTGTCTGCGGATCGCAGAACACGTCCTGCGGTTGCAGATGAACCGGTACCGCACTGCACTGGAACGCTACGCCAGAACCGGGAGCGACAATGATCTGGCACAGCTGAATGCGGTGGAACGGAAACTGTTTACGCCGTACTATGCAGCACTGACGATGCACAGCATTGACCTGCGGGAGGTGTGCAATGAGGAACGGCGGCGGGTCGGGCTGCCGGAACTGGAGGAGAGAGAATGACCAAAGAAGAACTACAGCAGTGCCGGAGTGCATCGCTTGCACGAATATCGGTTAAGAAACGCATCGCAGAGCTACGAGAAGATGCGGCAGGCATCAGCGGCATCCGATACGGCGGCGATGCTCCACGCAGCAGAGGCGAGCCGCTGTCACGGCAGCAGCGATATGTAGAGGCGTTGGAACAGCTGTCTGCGGAGTACGAGGAAACTACTGCCACATGGGCAGAGAAAGCCGCAGAGATAGAGCGTGCCGTGCGTCAGCTGCCGCCGAAACTGGGAGAGCTGCTGCGGCTGCGGTATGTGGACGGCTTGAAATGGGAACAGGTCAATGAACGGCTGTACATATCGGCAAGCCAGTCCAAACGACTGCATCACGCCGCACTCAAAAAAATGGGTCTGGAATAAAAGTTGGACTTTTATGGACCCCTCCACCTGTGCTATAATAATAACATGAAATACTGACAAGAACCGCTGCAAGGGTGACCCTCGGCGGTTTTTGTATGCCATTTTACCGGAGGGGAGGACATGGCAAATGCAGAAAACCTGATTCCATTCGATGAACGAACAGAGAGCGAACAGAGAGAAATCGCGAGAAAAGGCGGCATCGCCTCAGGAGCGTCCAGAAGGGCGTACAGGAGCCTGAAACAGGCGGCAAAGGCTTTTTTTCGGGAGAATGATGACGCGGCAATGCAGCTGATACAGGCACTCTACGAAGAAGCCCGAAACGGCAATGTGAAAGCATTGGAAAAACTGCAAGATCTGAACGGTGAAACGGTCCAGCGGGAGGAGCTTGCCATGAAGAAGAAACAGGCGGCGGCGCAGTCCAAGCCGGACAACGGCAAGACTGCGGAACTGATCGCCGGCATGCAGGAGGCAGCAGATGATCTACACGAAGAAGCAGCGGCAGCTGCTGGAACTGTGGAAGCAGAAGAAGCTGTGTCGGATTAACCTGCTGGAGGGTTCTGTGTCTTCCGGTAAAACGTGGGTGTCGCTGGTGTTGTGGGGGTTCTGGGTGGCAACTATGCCAACAGACAAGCTGTACCTGATGTGCGGCAAGTCCCTGACTACACTCAAACGCAACTGCCTGATACCGCTGGAAGAGCTGTTCGGGCGGAGCAATTTCCAGTTTTCCACTTCGGCGAAAGAGGCGTATCTGTTCGGGCGGAGGATCCTGCTGGAGGGGGCAAACGACGCCCGCAGCGAAAGCAAGATACGCGGTCTGACTTTGCAGGGAGCGTACTGCGACGAGCTGACACTGTTTCCGAAGGACTTCTTCGTGATGCTGCTGTCCCGTCTGCGTGTCCCCGGTGCGAAGCTGATCGCCACCACAAATCCCGACAGTCCGGAACACTGGCTGAAAAAAGAATACATCGACCGACGCGCGGAGCTGGATATGCTTGTCGTGCGTTTTTTGTTGGACGACAACACCACGCTGGATCCGCAGTATGTGACCGCTGTCAAGGCAGAGTATACCGGCGTATTCTACAACCGGTTCATTCTGGGGGAGTGGTGTCTGGCGGAGGGCATTGTCTATCCCCAGTTTGACCGGACACAGCATGTGCGGCAGATGGACAGCCCGCAGGGCAAGTGGTACATTTCCGTAGACTACGGCACGCAGAACGCCTTTTCTGCGGGGCTGTGGTGCTATGACGGAAAGCAGGCATACCGTGCCGTAGAGTGGTACTACAGCGGCAGAGCACAGCGGCGGCAGCTGACCAATGCCCAGTATCTGAAGCACATACAGGCACTGGCAGAGGGTAAGAAAATCGAATCCGTCATTGTGGATCCGTCAGCAGCTTCGTTTATCACGGAACTGCGGCAGGCGGGTTTTACCGTGCGGAAAGGGAAAAACGATGTGGTGGACGGTATCCGCAGAGTTTCCACGGCATTGCAGCAGGGAAAGCTGTTGTTTTCGCCGGAGTGTCAGGACTGTATTCGGGAATTTTCCTTGTATCGTTGGGACGAAAAGGCAGAAGAGGACAGACCGATCAAGGAGAACGACCACGTTATGGACGACGTGCGGTATTTTGTCAACACCGTTCTGCGGCAGCCGGTAACGCTGTCCCACTCCGGATTGACGTTGTGAGAGAGGTGAGAAAATGTTATATCCAAGACAGGAATATTACATCATGCCGCAGGAAACGGAACTGACGGCGGAAAAGCTGGGGGAGTGGCTCCGCCGGCATCAGCAGGACTGCAAGCGTATGCAGTATCTGAAAGACCTGTACGAAGGGCGGCACCCGATCCAGCTACAGCCGAAAAAAGAGCTGTGGAAGCCGGACAACCGCATCATCTGCAATCACGCCAAGTACATTGTTGACCGGTTCAACGGTTTTTTCTTGGGAATTCCGGTAAAGACGATGCACCCTGACGAAGCGGTTTCGGCGGAACTGGAGGAGATCCAGAAGTACAACGATCAGGACGACAACAACGCGGAGCTGTCGAAGTACTGCAGCATCTACGGCAGCGGATTCGAGCTGCTGTACACCGATGAAGATGCCAGAATCCGCATCACCTATCTTTCGCCGCTGGAATGCTTTCTGATCTACGATGACTCCGTAGCGAGAAAGCCGCTGTACGGCGTGCGGTATTATAAAAACACCGACGGCGAAACTGTGGGCAGTGTGTTCACGGCATCGGAGGTGATCCCGTTTTCTGACAAGGACGGTCTGCACTTCGGTACACCGGAGCCGCACTATTTCGGCGGTGTGCCGCTGATCGAATACATCGAAAACGAAGAACGGCAGGGTGCTTTTGAGCAAGTGGAAAGTGCGATCACAGGCTATGAAAAGGCGATCTCTGAAAAGGCAAACGACGTGGACTATTTCGCCGACGCATACTTGCTGATGCTCGGGGTAACTGTGGACAAAGATGATCTGCACTTCATGCACAGCAACCGCATTATTCATGTTGGAGAGCTGGACGCAGAAGAACTTAACGCCGTAAGAGTGGAATTTTTGCAGCGTCCATCGGCAGACACCACGCAGGAAAATCTGCTGAACCGGCTGGAAGATCAGATCTACACCCAGTCCATGGTGGCGAATATTTCAGACGAGGACTTCGGCGGCAGCTCCGGCACGGCACTGGCGTATAAATTACAGCCCATGCGGGATCTTGCGGCGGGGAAAGCGAGAAAGTTTTCCAGCGGCATGAACCGGCGTTGGCAGCTGGTCGCGTCTTCTCCGGCTTCCAGAATGCCGGCAGACGCATGGAAAGCGATCACGTACCGGTTTACTGAGAATCTGCCGAAGAACCTGCTGGAGGAAGTACAGGCAGCCGCACAAATGGCTGGAATCACTTCCCGCGAAACCCAGCTTTCCGTGATTTCCGCGGTAGATGATCCGCAGACGGAACTGCAAAAAATCGAAGCGGAAAACGGTACGATTCCGGAGGACAGCTACAAGGCGGAACGAAGTACCGGCACAGAGGTGACTGCCGATGCCGAATAAGTCCTCTCTGGCGTACTGGCATGACCGAAAAGTACAGTATGATGAAACCCTAGGCAAAGACGAAAAGCGGCTGTACAGCAAGCTGGCGGCGTACTATGAGAGAGAAGCGGCACGGTTGGACAAAGAGATTGCAGCGTACTACGCCAAGTACAGCGTCAACGGCGTTTTGTCGTACCGGAATCTGCTGGAAACGCTGCCGGACGAAGAAAAGCTGCTGCTGATTGAACAGCTAGACGAGTTTGTAAAAAAGTATCCGGCGTATGCCGACCTTGTGCCGGTGCGGGAATCGATCTACAAGCTGAACCGGCTGGAGGGACTGCGGCAGTCCATTGCCATGCAGCAGCTGCACATGGGAGCCTATGAGCAACAGCAGGCGTTGGCGTTTTTCCAGCGTCAGGCTCTGCGGTACGCCAACGGTGCGGCTTCTTTTCTGGGACTGGGCAACAGCTTCTGCCGGCTGGACAGCGATGTCATTCGTGCCGCGGTGGGGAACAAGTGGTGTGACGGCAAGGACTTCTCGGAGCGTATCTGGGACAACCGGAAGAAGCTGGGGAACACCCTGCACACCCAGTTTGTCAACGGCGTGATCCGCGGGGACGATTACCACCAGCTGGCAAGGCAGATTCGGACGAAGTTCGTGAAAGTTTCCCAGAAGAACGCGGAACGGCTGACCTTTACGGAGGACACGTATCTTTCCAATGAGGCGGCCATGCAGGTGTTCGAACGGGAAGCGGCAGTCACGGAGTACGAATTTGTGTGTACCGGTGATGCGGAAACCTGTGACATCTGCCGCGGGTTGAGCGGGGAACGGTTTCCAATCTCCCAGCGTATGCCGGGGACGAATTTCCCGCCCATGCACCCGTGGTGCCGGTGCTTTTTTGATCCGGTGATTCCGGAAAAAAAGACGTTGACTTCTGGGGTGGATAGTGGTATAATAGGTACAACGAAGAACGCAAATGGAACAGAGGTGGAAATTGTTGAGCGAACATCACTCATGTGGAAGCCAAACAGCATCACGCAAAAAGTTTCCTCAAAAGGTGGAATAGAGCGTAACTATTACAATGAAAATGGAATGCAAACAAAACAGATCACAAATAACAATCACGGAAAGCCAAAACAGCATCCATTTGGGAAAAGCGGAGAACACGCACATGACTATATATACGATAGCGAAGGGAATTTAATAGGCAGACCTACTAGAGACCTGACAGATCTTGAAAGAGAAGAAAATGGTGATATACTATGACAATAGATGATTTCAGAGTACGTGTTGGCTCTTTAGCATCTCATATTTTATTTGATTTCAACAAGAAACCATGTGGGATTGATCCACTTGGTAAAATCGAGTTTGATATTTGGTGTGGAAATGAGCTTGAAAAAGTGCACAGTGTCGATGAAGTTATGAAATGTCCTATTTTTGATGGGAAATCACTAGAGGATATTTTTGACAGCATTGAAAATGTGGAGTTTTGAGGTGATACCGTGGCAAAAAACGACATGGAAGTTATCATGTACAAAATCCTCCGGTATTTGTACGAGTGCATGAAGACTGGGAAAACGCCGGATTTGGCAGACATCATGTGGAATTGTAAGATGTTTGACATTCCAAAGGCATACTGGCTTGCGATCATGCAGGAGTTGATCGAAGACGAGTATATTGGCGGCTTGCGTTTTGTTGGTGCAAAAGACATGGAACAGGTGCTGCAAGTCGGGAATATCAAGATCACCAAAAAAGGGCGTGACTTTTTGAAAGATGAATCTGTGCTTTCCAAGATCAAGCCTGTTTTAGGCACTGGATTTGAAGCCCTTGTAACCGCTGTGGCATCTACAATTATGCCGTAAAAATATTTTCAAAGCTTCTCAAAATGTGCGGTATTTTGAGAAGTAAAACCGAATACCACAAAAAGCATCTCACCCGAGGTGCTTTTTTCATGCCAGAAAGGAGAAAATAATGGCAACATACAAGCAGGCAGAACTGAAAGATACCGTAAGCTTGATGAACAGTACCGATTACAAAGAGCGATTCAAAGCGGAGTATATGCAAGTGTGCGTCCGGTACCAGAAGCTGAAAGCAATGCTGGACAAATGGGACGAAGGCAAACTGAACTTCCAGCCGACCTGTCCGAGAGGAATTTATAATTTCCAGATCAGAGCGATGGCTGACTATATCGCCAGTCTGGAAGCACGTGCAGCGATCGAAGACATCGAACTGTAATCACTGCCCCGACCACGGGCAAAAACTGGCGGAGGGACGGAAAACAAGAACAAGAAAAGCCTGTGGGTACGGCGTTCTTATTTGTAAAATCAGCATCTGAGCGATCAGGTGCTATTTTTATATCCAAACGAAAGGAGCGAGGTAGTATGCAGATGCTATTTTTTCATGGCACATTCTGTCCGCCCTGTGCATCTACACAGAAAGCGGCAGAGCAGTATGCCGCAGAGGTGGGCGTGCCGCTGTATACGTTCCGCTGTGACGATGTGTACGGGGGCAACGACATGGCACGGCAGAATCACGTGCAGCACATTCCGTGTTTGATCTTGAAAAATGATGCAGGAGAGGAGCTGACACGCACCGAAACGGCACATACACCAGAAACGCTGCATCAGTCGTTTGATACGTACCTAAAGGAGGTGAAACCAAGTGCATGATGAGGGAAATCCGAATATCGACACTACAGCCGCCGGAACAACCGCCAGCAGCGAATCCGAAGCCGCAAAAGGCTCCGCAGAAAACGCCGCCAGTCAAGGGCAGCAAGCCGAACCGCAGGGAGAAATGACCGCAGAAGCTGTTGCCGCACTGGTACAGAGTGCCCTGCGGGACTTTGCACAGCAACAGCAGGCACAGCAGACCGAAGCGGAAAAGCTGGCAGGCATGAACGGCACACAGCGGCTGGAATACGAACGGGACAGCTACAAGAACCAGCTGGAACAGCTGCAAAAGCAGATGAACCTGTCCCAGATGCAGGCGGCCGCACGGTCGATGCTGGCGGAAAAGCATATTCACGCCACAGATGGGCTGATCTCCGCCATTGTGACGGAAGATGCAGAAACCACCAAGAAAAACGTGGAGGATTTTGCAAAGATGTTTACCGATGCAGTGGAAGCCGCTGTCAAGGAACGCCTGAAATCCGACACGCCGCGAACCGGCGTACCGGCGGGAAAAATGACCAAGGAACAGATCTTCGCGATCTCGGACGCAGAACAGCGTATCGATGCCATCCGAAAGAATATAGACCTGTTCCAGTGACGAAAGGAGAAAAATATGGCAGTACAGGAAAACACCAACTTGACCACCGACTTTGCGAAAGCACAGTCCATTGATTTCGTGAACCGCTTTACCGGCGGTATTAAGAAGCTGCAGGAAATGCTGGGCATCACCAGACGGCAGGGGCTCTCGGAGGGCTCCACGATCAAGACCTACAAGAGCAGCGTCACATTGGCAGACGGCAATGTGGCAGAGGGCGATCTGATCCCGCTGTCCAAGGTGGAAAAGACGCTGGACAAGACCTATGAACTGGCGTACAAGAAGTACCGCAGAGCAGTGACTTTGGAAGCGATCCAGCGAAGCGGATTCGATCAGGCAGTACAGGAGGCGGACACCGCCCTGCTGCGGAAGATCCAGAGCAACATTCGCACAGACTTTGCTTCTTTCCTTGCCACCGGTACCGGCACAGCTGCCGGAAGCACCATGCAGGCAGTTGTGGCAGATGCGTGGGCAAAGCTGCAGGTGCTGTTTGAGGACGACGGTGCCGGAAAGGTCATTGTTCTGGCGAACCCGATGGACGTTTCGGCTTATCTGGGCAGTTCGGACATCACCACACAGAATGCATTCGGCATGACCTACTTCAAGGCGTTTCTGGACGTATCCATGATGACAAATGCCAGCGTTCCCAAGGGCAAGATCTATGCCACTGTTTCGGACAACATCAATCTGGCATACCCGTCCATTTCCGGCGGCGAAATCAGCAAGGCGTTCCACTTCACCACCGACGAAACCGGTCTGGTGGGCATCACACACGCCGCAGATTACAGCCGCACAAACTACGAAACGATCATTCTGACGGCTCCTACCCTGTACGCAGAGCGCCTGGACGGCGTTGTGGTAGGCACCATTTCTGCGGAATAATGGGGCTGCTGGAACGGGTGCAGGTGCGGCTTGCCGGCGAGCCGAAAACAGATCAGACAGAGCAGCTGCAGGAACTGTGTGATCTGGCAAGCGTGCGTATCTGCCTGCGGGTGCGGGAACCGACACTTCCCGACCTGCTGGAACCAATTGCAGCCGATGCCGTGGTGAAGCTGTGGCGGCGGTGGAACTATGAGGGGATCTCCTCCGAAAACGGGGACACCATCTCCACCAGCTTCGTGGAAGATGTTCTGGCAGAGTACGACGACGAATTCGCCGCGTATGCAGAACAGCAGGACAAAACCAACGGTAAGAAGCAGATTCACTTTTATTGACGACTGGGGGGTGTGTGATGCGGTATTTTACCATTGCATTTTTGACAAAGGAAACGACAGGCACGGACATGCTTGGAAATCCCATTACAGAATGGCTGACTGCAAAAACATGGTACCGCGGGCGTTTTACAGAATGGAGTGCCGAAGAAATTGCACTGGAAGGGCGGGAAGTCACCAAGTCGCAGCGAAAACTGCTGACAGATGCCCCGCTGTCTGTGTGCAGGGCTGCCGACGGGGTACAGGCGGACAGCGGGGAAACATTTCGTGTGCAGTCGGCCAAAGATCTTCACGGGCGGTGGCGGCTGCTGTATGTGGAAAGGTGGCGGGTATAATGGCAGGATTTCAGGTCGTGCTGGACGGCATGAAGCCGTTTGCAGCAAAGCTGCAGGAGAAGTCGCAGGAGGATTTTCTGAACTGCTGCAAACGTGCCACGCTGCTGCTGCGGAACAACGCCCGCAAGAAAACGCCGGTTGCCAAAAGTGCGGTATATCAGGACGCTGCGGGCAACACGATCGGGCAGCATAAAGGCGGCGGTCTGCGGCGTTCCCTGCGGCTCACCATGCCGTCTGAAACGACAGACGGGGAAGTGGGATACACCATACACTACGCACCCCACGTGGAGTACGGGCACCGGCAGACGATCGGGCGGTATGTGCCGCAGATCGGCAGGCGGCTGAAAGCCGGCTTTGTGTCAGGGCAGTATTTTTTGCGGGGAGCCGTAGAAGAAACCAAGCCGTCGTTTTATCGTGATCTGAAGGAGGAATTGCAGAAATGATGTATCGCAAGCTGGGCTTTGCCGAACTGGCTGCGGCAGTCTTACAGGTCCTGCGGGAAAATACCGCGTATGATGTGTACGACGCAGTGCCAGAGGACGCAGAAAGCCCGTTCCTGTTTGTCGAAGTGGTGGGCAAGCGGGACAGCTCCAGCAAAACCACATGGAAAGAAACGTTTGTGCTCCATATCCACTGTATCGCTAAGCCCTCCCGTGCAAGGACAGAAGTGTATCAGATGATACAGAAGGCAGAGGAAGCCATGACAGCTCCGCTGGAACTGCCGCAGGGCGTAGAGTGCCTGACACAGACAGAAACCGGCGTACAAGCCGTGCAGCTGGACGAAACCGGCGAGTGGCATGCCGTACTCGGATATGAGATCATGACAAGCTATGGACTGAAATGCAAATAAGGAGGAAGAAAAATGGCTGAAAATTTTGACAGCAATGTATACTGCGAGTTTCCGGAAGCGGTCGCAAAGGCAGGCAAGGACATTCTGATCTGTCTGTTTAACTCTGACGGCTCCAAGCTGCTGGCGATTGCCGGACAGCAGAACCTGACGATCAATCGCAGCGTGGACACTGTGGACACCACATCCAAGGACACCAAAGGCGGCTGGAAATCCCAGATGGCGGGCATGAAAGAGTGGTCGGCTGACACAGACGGTGCCTATGTCATGGGTGCAGAATCTCACAAGGAACTGCAGAAGTACTTCACAAGCGGCGATCTGATCTGCATCAAGATCGTGGACATCAAGGAAACCAAGTCGCTGTTTGGCGGCATGGCAGTTCTGACAGAGTACACGCTGGAAGCACCGTTTGACGATGCAATGACATATTCCTGCAGCTTCGCGGGAAACGGACCGCTGGTAGACCTGACAGCACTGTCTACAGAAGCTGCCGGAAAAGTTACCGCAATGCCGGCATAAGGAGGAATAAAGCATGGCACAGAAAACCTATGAGATCGACGGAGAAACCTATCACCTGCACTACAGCATGGCAAGACTGGAAGCCGCAGAACAGGCGGCAGGCTGCTCTGCCTTTGAGATCGTGGCGGGCATGTCCCAGAACCGGACACCCCGCATCGCAGTTGTCAAGGTGTTTTTCGCCTATGGGCTGATGAACAGCGGCGGCGTATATGCTCCGCTGAAAAAAGCAACCGCATTCGCGGAAAAGGAACTGGAATCCAGCGGCTATGTCACTGTGACAGGGGAAGTCTATGAGCAGCTGGCGGAGGACTGCGGTTTTTTATTCCAGTAAGGCTTGTTCAGCTGGAATATCTGGGCGGAGCCGTTACCAAACCCAAAAGCAAGAAAGAAGCGGCGGAAGATGCACGGTATCAAAACGTGCAGGATTTCGCCTTTTTTGCTGCAAATTTTGGATATTCCAAGGCAGAATACATGGAATTGACTCCTGCGGAAAAGCGATTCCTGTTGAAAGCCTACGAAGAAAAAGTGGTTTCCGATTCCACGCTGCTTGCCGCGGCGGTCGCCAATGCCGTGGGGAATGTGCTGCGGAAAAAAGGCAAAAAACCGAAGAAGCTGTGGCAGAAATGCCCCCGTCACGCAGACCAGCAGGAACGACAGCGTATCGTAGAAGCCGCGAAAAAAATCGAAGCAACAGAGGGAAAAGCATGGGTTGATCTGATCTATCAGGCAAACGGCATGCGTCGGAGAAAGGCGGTGAATACAGATGCGTGAACCGGAGTTTTATACTGTGCAGCGTTCCGGTGTGCGGTTTGACAGCGACGGCATTCCCATAAAAAACGCAGACGGCAGCCATCACGTCTACTACGGCGTGTCCTACGACATGCTGCAGGACGCGGTCGAACAGGGCTTTGTCAGTGCTTCTGCTGTGTGCCCGACGGTGCATAGCTGGGAGGACTGGGGGCTGTTCTGGATAGATGCAGAGATCACGCCGCCGGAAGTGGAAACGCTGATCGAAACCGTCCCCGGCAGAACGGGAGTGCTGGACTATTCCGAAGTGCTTGCGGGAATGCCAGTGTACCATAACCGCACGGTCACGCTGACATTTTGCAAGCTGGGGGCTATGAATCGGTGGCACGAGGACTACAGCCGTATCCTGTCGAAGCTGCACGGGCAGCGGTCAAAGTGGATACTGGATACTAACGCCGGCTATTACTTCGAGGGGCGGTGCAGCGTGTCGTCTGTGCGGGAGGACGGGGCGTACAGCACGTTTACGATCTCCATGGATGCGGCACCGTTTCAGGTGTCGGTACAGGACACCATTTCCGACTGGCTCTGGGATCCGTTTGATCTGGAATCCGGCATCATACGGGAGTATCGGAACATCACCGTCACACAAGAAGAAGCGAATGTCACGGTATACGGCTGTGAAAATACGATTCTGTATCCCACACTGCTGGTGACTGCCGTATCCGCAGGGGACTTGCAGGTGACAACGCCGCAGGGAGCCATTCTGACTTTCCAGATGCGGCAGGGTGAAAACACATTTGCGTCTGCTTTCCCGCTGCGTGCCGGAAAGAACACGGTGCGGTTTCGGTGTAAGAGTACCAACAAGGCGACCGTCGGCATTCAGTTTCGGGAGGTGCGTTTGTAATGGCAGCAGTGTACACGGTCCGGTTTTATCCGTACAAGGTGTATGATAATCAGCACTGGTACACCGGCGAGAAATACCCGTATGCAATGCTGCATGATCCGACACAGCCAGACCGGTTTCTGATGGATACGCAGCTGGAAATTGCACAGAGCAAGTCCGGCAATTTTACGTTTACGATCACCAAGGAAAACCCGCTGTACAGCCGGCTGCGGCAGGACATGCAGTGGGAGGTGGCAGTTTTCCGTGACAGTTCCAGATGTGTCTGGGCAGGGTATCCTACCGAACGCAGCACGGACATTTACGGCAAGACCATATTCACCTGCGAGGGGGTGCTGGGATACCTGAATCAGGTCTATTTGCCGGCATTCAGCTTTTCCGGCATATCTCCCAGCGAGCTGATCAGACGGGTGGTTTTCAACTGGTACAACACAGAGATCACGCCGGATTCCGGCGAGGACACTTCCAAGAGCCGCCACAAGTGCTTTGCAAACGGCTATATCGGGGATTTCGACACCGATGAAAACGGGAAAGAGCGAAAGATCACCCGTTATACAGACAAGTCATTGACGGCTATGGATATTTTGCAGACCAGACTGGTGGACTACTTCGGCGGCAATCTGCATGTGAAAATGGCAGCTGCTCCGGAGGTGACAGACGAACTGTGGGAGCTGCACTATCAGTCGCCGGACACGAGCAACATCAATCCGCACACGCTGGAAATCGGGAAGAACGTTGTGGAAGTGGACTATCAGTACGACACCCAAAATTTTTACACTGCACTGGTGCCCACGGACAAGGACAACAACAGTCTGGTCACGGCAAACAACGACGTGCAGAGCGTGACAGACGGACACCAGACGATCACCGCCGTGCGGCGGAAAAACAGCGTGATCTTTCGAAACGTGAAGCTGGTGAAAACCTACGGGCTGCTGGTTGGCTTGTATCAGACGGAATCTGAAATTGCAGATTCGGCGAGCCTGATCGGTTCCACGTTGTCGAAAGCGGCGAACTTAAAGCCGCCGAAGGTGTCGTTTTCCGTACACGCCAAGGATACGACAATGCTGACCGGCGATGCACCGCTGGAGATCGGGCAGTATGTGCAGTTCAGCCACCCGCAAAGGACACTGCATGCAATGATGCTGATCTCAAAGATCACCATGAAGCTGGAAGACCCGACACAGAACGAAATTGAACTTAGCGGATACGCAGACGGAAATCCGCTGCGTTTCTGATGCAGAAAGGAGGGAAACAGAACAATGGCAGACTATACGCTTTCGGCAAAGATCACCGGTGATGCGTCCAAGTTTCAGAAAGCTATGCAGCAGGCGGAAGCGTCTATGCAGAAGCTGAACCAGAAATTCGGCAGTTTTGGCGGGGCACTGGAAACACTGGGCGGGAAAATGACATCAGCCGGCACCAAGATCACGGCTCTGGAAACTGCGGCAGGCGGGGCGGCGGTGGCTCTCGGCACACAGGCGGTAAAAGCCGGAGCGTCCTTCGAAGCCGAGATGTCCAAGGTTTCCGCAATTTCCGGCAGTACCGGCAACGATTTGAAAGCCCTCACAGACAAAGCCAAGGAAATGGGCAAGAAAACGAAGTTTTCCGCCACAGAATCCGCCGAAGCTTTTGAGTATATGGCAATGGCGGGCTGGAAAACTGACGACATGCTGAACGGCATTGAGGGCATCATGAATCTGGCGGCAGCATCGGGCGAAGACCTTGCGACCACGTCGGACATTGTTACAGATGCTCTGACGGCGTTCGGACTAAGTGCATCGGATTCCGCAGAGTTTTCTGACGTGCTTGCTGCAGCATCCAGTAACGCCAACACCAACGTGTCGATGATGGGCGATACGTTTAAGTACGTCGCACCGGTTGCTGGTGCACTGGGATACTCGGTGCAGGATACCGCCATAGCAGTAGGCTTAATGGCAAACAGCGGAATCAAGGCGAGCCAAGCCGGCACATCACTGCGGGCAATCCTGTCCAGACTGGCGAAGCCTACCGATCAGGTGCAGGCAGCTATGGACGAACTCGGAATCTCCCTGACAGATTCCAACGGCAACATGAAATCCATGCGGCAGGTCATGGAGGACATGCGAAATGGCTTTGCTGGTCTGACAAAAGACCAGCAGGCAAACTACGCGGCGACCATCGGCGGGCAGGAAGCGATGAGTGGACTGCTTGCTATTGTCAACGCCTCGGAAGAAGATTTCAACAAGCTTACAACTGCCATTGATAACAGCAGCGGAACATGTCAAGACATGGCAGACACAATGCTCCAGAATCTTTCCGGACAATTTACGATACTGAAAAGCCAGATAGAGGGCATCAACGTCAATGTGTTTGAACAAATGGAACCCGGACTAATGACCATTGTGGACTGGGCACAACAAGCTGCCACAGCGGTAGACGGCATGGTGACCGCATTTGGTGCCGCGAAAGATGCGGGCGGTGTCGGAAAAGGCATAGAAGCTGCAATCAAGGCTCTGGACGGTATGGTGAGTGCCGGTGCTGCCGGTGCAATTTCTGATGTGTTTTCCACAATTGCGGACAAGCTGCAACTGGTATACGACAAGCTGAAAATCCTGAAGGATTCCGGCATTCCCATTGAAAAAATTGCCGCAGCTGCGGCTGCAATGGGACCTGCTCTAGTCGTTGCCGGAAAAGCTTCTTCGGTACTGGGCGGCGGATTCCAGAGCGTTTCCGGTATCATCGGTTCGCTTTCCGGTGTGTTCGGCGGAGCCAAAAGCGAAATATCAGGGCTGGCAGGCTGGTTCGGAAAGTTTAGCGGACTGCTGAAAAATGCAAAAGGTTCGCTGCTGGCTGCCGGCGGGGCATTTCAAACACTTTTCGGGAAAATGAAGCTGATTGGCGGCGGCATTTTCGGAAAAATCGGCACAGGGCTGTCTGCTCTTGCTTCGAAATTCTCCGGCATCACCGGACCGATTAAAAACGTTGCCGCCCTGCTCGGTGGGAAAGTTTCCGCGGTATTTGGAAAAGTAAGCGGGGTGTTCAGCAAAATTGGCGGCGTGTTCGGGGCTGTCGGAGAAAAACTGGCACCGTTGATCAGTGGGTTCCAAGACTTCGCTGTCAAAATCGGCGGGGCATTGTCCAGTGTCTTGCAGGTCGCCGGCAGCTTCGGCGGGCAGTTCACTTCCATTTTGATGAAAGCGTTCGGCTTCGGAGCGATCGGCGGCTTGATTCTGGTGGGTCTGGGACTGATCCAGAAGAACTTCGGGGACAAAATCGGCGAGATACTCACCATGGTACAGGAAAAAGCACCGCAGATCATCACGGACTTCTGCACCGGTATCACAGAAAAGATTCCGGAGTTGATTTCACAGGGTGCGGCATTGGTAGGAAACCTTCTGGATACGCTGACAGCACTTGCCCCTTCCATTATCAGCGGCGGTGCAAATATTTTGGTCAGCCTTGCCGCCGGATTTGCAGAAGAGCTTCCAACTCTGCTAGAAAAAGCGGGTGGATTGATAATTTCCATTGTACAGGCACTGACTGAAAAACTGCCTGTGATCCTGAATACCGGCATGCAGATCATCAGCAGTTTGGTGCAGGGCATTTCCAGCTTCCTGCCAGATCTGATTCCTGCGGCGGTAGACATGATACTGACACTTGCGGATAGCTTGGTAGACCAGCTCCCCGATCTGATCGACAGCGGTATTCAGCTGCTGGAGGCAGTGGTAGATGGCATTCTGACGGCACTGCCGAAAATCACGGAAAAAACTCCTGAGATCATCATGAAGCTGGCGGACACTCTGATCGAAAAAGGTCCTGAACTGATTATCACCGCCGCTGAACTGATGATAAAGCTGGCAGAAGGACTGATTCAGGCAATCCCCACACTGGTCGCCAAGATTCCGGAAATCGTCCAGCATATCAAAGACAAGTTTCTGGAAACAGACTGGTCAGAACTGGGGCGGCAAATGATGAACCTACTGGTAGACGGTCTGAAAGCGGTTGCAAATCTGGCAATCGGCGGCATCAATCTGCTGATCGACGGTGTGAACCTGATACCGGGCTTTAACATACCACAAATACCCTATCTGGCACACGGCACAGAGAACTGGCAAGGCGGCTTTGCTCGCATGAACGAGGGCGGCAGAGGGGAACTGGTAAACCTTCCGGACGGCACGCAGGTGATACCGCACGACTTAAGCCGGCAGTACGCGAAAGAGGCGGCACGTATGAACAGCGGCGGTTATGCGGTGTGCATTGACTATGCGGCAATCGGAAACGCTGTTGCAGAAGCAATGGCTGGTGTGGATATGCACACCACGCTGGAACTGGACGGAAAAGCAGTGGCAGACGTGACAACACCATATATCGACAAGAATCTGGGACATAGAGCCCAGCTGTCCAGTCGATATGCAAGGTAAGGAGGCAGACACATGGCAATACTGAACACCGCTACCGGAACGGTGGCAGGAGATGTGGCACAGATTCGCACGGCAATTTACGGCAGGGAAGTCCGTGCGTCCATTGCAGAAGCAATTGAACTGCTGGACAGCAGCATCAACGGCGACGGGGAGGACAGCTTAAAAAGCCGCCTTGCTGCGTTGCAGGCGGAACTGGAAGCCCTGCGGAAAGAGGCAGAAAGCGTACCGAAATTGCAGGAACGGCTACAGGCGGCAGAAGCAAAGCTTACAACGTTGCAGGAGGACATCAGGACACTGCAAAACCACGCTCACAATATCGATGCGGGATTTGTGCCGATGTTTGAGGCAGGGCACAGCGGGCTGAACTGGACGGTGTACCGATGGGCAGACGGCACCACAACCTTTGACCGTATCAGGGAAAATCCTGCTCTTGCGGGAACGGAAATCATTCTGGGCAATGCCAGATACCGGTACGCGAACGCGGTAGTAGGAGAGGACGGCGTAGTTCCGGTGTTCTGCGGCAGACTGGAATTTCAGGGCGTCGTAGACGGCACAGAAGACGGCGTTGTCAACGAAAGAGGACATCATCTGCCCTGTGGGTACTTTATCACAGAGAGTACCTCCGGCGATGAGGAACTGGTGCTGTATGACGCGGACGAGAACCGTATCGCCGCCGATGCAGACGGCGATCTGGAACAGTGTGCAGTTTTATACGGGGAAGACAACACAGTGAAAGGTTTCCGCGTCGGGAAAGACAAAAAGGTGTATCTGAGCGACATGCTCCGGCGGCTGGATACACTGGAAGCAAATCAATGATATGGAGGTGATACCATATGCCGGATATATCCAGTTCACTTTCCAAGCGGGAGGTCAACGCACGGCAGAATACCTACACGAAGTCGGAAATCGACCTCAAAGACGGTGCGATACAGGCAATCGCCGAAGCCGCCCAGACTACGGCAGATGCCGCGGAAAAGAAGAATCAGAAACAGGATCAGTTGATTGCAGAGTTGCAGAAGTCGTCGCATTCACATAGCAACCAAGATGTGTTGGATAAGACGGAGCAGCCTTACACCACGGCAGAACGGGACAAGCTGGCTGGGCTGGAGAACTACACTCACCCAACCCACACCGCCCACGCGAAAGGGTTTTACAA
>OHAY01000757.1_pt1 | contig 32635 bp, 18 predicted proteins | sample 1577191 | NCBI WGS metagenome assembly OHAY01 (sample SAMEA3541504, study PRJEB24748) | human gut metagenome | biome: human gut; feature: human-associated habitat; material: faeces | place: China | collected 2012 | reverse complement strand
TATCAAAGAGAATCTTACCGCATAACTTGCTTCAATCTACCTGTCCACAATTTTAGTGTACATCTTATTATTATATTGAAAGTACACCAAGTAATAAGGTTCATAAATATTGGTAAAATTATTCAGCCAGTATTTAGACCTTCCATAATTTACATATCCCCAATAAGCAAAAGAGGCTGAATTAGAATTGCTTCCTCCTGAAGAGGGACGCACATCAAGTCCCCTCACTAAAATAGGGTCTTCATTATAATTAAAAACCTCACATCTAACTTCTGCTGTAACAAAGCCAGCGATATTAGCCCAACCGGACAATCCTATATAAACTTCTACATTATCAGCGACTTTATCAACCACTCTCAGCGTACAAACATCCGTATAACCACCATCTTCTGCTGTTGCACGGAATGTTGCAGTCCCTTCTTTCAAGCCTTTGATTCGACTTCTTTTCCCTTCTGATACGATCTTTGCAACATCAAAGCCACTCAGTTGCTCTAAAGTATAATTATGGTTATTGGCATAGCTCGGCACAAAATGCAGATAACTATCTAAGTAGAATCTGGCATCACCTATACTAACTTCCAAATCATCTGAGAAATACATATTCTCCAACTTTACAGCATGAACTTCTACATCACAAACGTCCGAATATTTTCCATCTTCTGTTGCAACCATAATGCGACAAGTACCAACTCCCTTAGTTGTAACAGTTCCATCGTTATCTACCACTGCTACATTCTTATCAGATGATGTCCAAACAAGTTTTGGCCTTTCTGCTTCTTCCGGATAATATGTAACCTCTAAGCGTTTATATACGCCAATACCCTCAAAAGTCAGTTTTTCATCAATTGAAATGCTTTCCAATGGGGGAGGCAATACGACAATCTGGCATCTATCCTCCACTGTCGGGTCCTTTTCAGAATACACCTTTATTATACAGTCACCCACATGTACCGTCTCTATCTTTCCATCTGTGACCTTCACAATATTTTCATCCGATGATTCCCACTTAATATCCGATACGGATGCATATTCAGGCACAACCGTATATGACAGTACCGTATCCTTACCTAACCTTATGAAGATCTCTTTACTGGACAACTTAATCTGTGTGGCAGAAACAGGTTTAACCAATACATCGCAAGTTGCAGTGATAGGAATTCCTGCCGCCAATGGGTCACCGACATCTGTAGTCATGACTTCTACTTTAAAGTTACCGGGCTTGAGCGACTTAAATAACCCCATCTCAGAAATAGTTCCCCCTGAATCTTGAGGAGAAAAAGACCATTTGTAATTAGGAGCAGGGGCATCAAATGGCTCGTAGGTGACTACAAATTGATGTTCATCACCTGCATTCAATGTAAGTTCTGTGGCATCCAGCTGTATTGAAGTAACAACCGGGGTTATCACATTTTCTTCTTTTTCACACGAAGCGAACAACAAAGAAATCACAAACAAACAAAAAGGAATGTTGAATGTAGCATAATGCATAGAGTAAGAAATTTATTCCACCCGTGTCCCCTATCGGTTGGCATTTAACAAAAAAGAAAGCGTGAAGACCATCGCTATTACTGCACTGAGGCTCTGGACTGCCCTTACCCAATAATAGAACAATGATCCCACGCTTTATGCCAGTATATAAACTGCCATTGGGGATGGCAGATATACAACAAACACAAGCGCAGGAGCCATTTGTCTATTATCTTGGGTAATGAAATTGTCCAGATTTCAGTACAAGATAATATCGAAACGCTTCTACGTTATTTTCAATACGTTTGTAAATATCGTGTTTTTTGAACAAGTAAGCAAAACATTTCGCCTGTTTTTTTAAATTGTCCGTAAAGAATTTGACTTCATGCGTGTGGAGTTCCAGCTCTCCGATTCTTTTCGCACGTTATATACACCCCCTCCTGCCTTATATACACATCCCTTCCCAGCGCAGCAAGACTCTTTGAATCGCCCGTATGACACTTTTTATTCCACGTGGAATAAAATATAATTCCAATACAGATAAACAATTATTCCAAATGGAATAATTTTATATCTTTGCAGGAATAAGATCTATAGACAGGTAAGGATAACAAGTATGAATCGATAAGGACAATGAAAAAGAAACGAGCTGAATGGAATGTGCATCTGGTACGTTCGAACCTGAATCCCATCAAGGGACAATTAACACCCAGAATCCGGTTGAACCGCTCTTATACGCTGGAAGAAGTGATCGAACGGCTGACGGACGACCGCGGTTGCGGCCTGAGTGCGGAGATTTTGCGACACGCCGCCGGGCTCTTGTTCGACGAGATGGAGGACTGCCTGCTGGAAGGCTCAGCTGTACATACACCGCTGGGGGCATTAACGCCTAGCGTGACGGGTATATGGGGAGCTAGCAACCGCCTGCTGCCTGAAGTCAGGCAACAAAACAAGGCGGCCATACGCTACACCATGAGTCCAGGACTGAAAAAAGCCCTGTCGAACCCGCTTTTCCATGAAGTGTCCACGCTGGCTTCCCGGTTAGATATCTTTTCCGTGCGGGACTTTTACAGCCAGACCGAGAATGATCGGATCACGCCGGGGCAGAGCATCTCAGTCAAAGGGAATCTGCTGCTGATGAACGGTACCTCGCCCCGCCGCGGACTTTACTTCGTCAGTGCAGAGAGCGGCGAGGATATATGCCATCTGCAGCCCGAATCGTTTGCCATCTGCACACGTAGCCACATCGTCGCCCTCGTGCCCAACGACCTGCCCGAAGGCGAATACCGGTTACGTGTGGTCAGCCAATGTACCACAAGTCCCAGACCACTCAAAACACCTGCCACTTATACCATGCCGGGTACGCTGTTCGTCGTGGGCAATTTGCAAAATCAAGAAGAATCCTCTACTTTTGCAACATCAAGCAAATAAACAGAAAAGGCCGAATATGAAAATACATACGATTATCACTCTCCTGTTCCTCATCATCTCCACAGCGGGTTATGCCCAAAAGCGGGTAAAAGTAACTGGTTACGTACGAGATGCCGATGGCAATCCACTGGAACTGGTAAATATTCTGGTGAAGAATACGCTTAACGGAACCATGACAAACGAAAAAGGTTTCTACTCGTTGAATGTCACTCCCGGCGATTCGGTCACCTTTATCTATTCTTGCCTGGGTTATAATAAGGCTGAGCGTATTATTCCTTCCCTGCAAGCCGATATGCGTCTGAATGTAAAGATGAATTATACGTCCATCAATTTGGGAGACTTTGCCGTAACGGCTATCCGAAAACAAACCTCCACGATGGAAACCATGCAAGCCGATAAGGTTAAGTTATTACCTGATCCATCGGGTGGAAGTATTGAAAGTCTGGTGGTAACCTTCGCCGGCGTATCCTCCAACAACGAATTAAGTTCCCAGTATTCGGTACGCGGAGGAAGTTACGACGAAAATATCATCTACGTAAATGGGATTGAGGTTTTCCGTCCTTTGCTGATTCGCTCCGGGCAACAGGAAGGATTGAGCTTCGTCAATCCGGATCTGACGCAGGAAGTCAACTTCTCTGCCGGAGGTTTTGAAGCGCGTTATGGAGACAAGATGAGTTCTGTCCTTGATATTACCTATAAGAAACCCAAAGAGTTCGAAGGTTCGGCTTCGGCCAGTTTACTGGGTGGTAACGTGTCTGTCGGCAGTTCAATCGGGAATTTTACCCAAGTTACCGGTTTCCGTTATAAAAGCGGTCGTTCTTTGTTAGGAACAATGGATACCGATGCGGAATACGATCCTCGCTTCATGGACTTACAAACTTATATGACTTATGCGTTTTCTCCGAAATGGGAAGCTACTTTCCTAGGAAACTTCGCCACCAACAAATATCGTTTCGTGCCTCATAGCCGGGAAACGACTTTCGGTACAATCGAAAACAGCCAGAAGTTTACCGTCTGGTTTCCGAACAGTAATGAAAACGATAAGTTCCAAACCCTGTTTGGAGCATTGACGCTTGCTTACAAACCTAACGACAATACGACATTAGGCATACAAGCCTCTGCTTTCGACAGTCAGGAAGAAGAACGCTATGATATCGCCGGAGAATATTGGCTTAATGATGGAAGTAGCGACGACTCAGCTTTAGATGCCGGAAGCTCAGCTCTTTCTGTTGGACGTTATCAGGAACATGCCCGCAACCGGCTTCATTCCAACATTATGAATGTAGGGCATTACGGAAGTGCACGCTTATTGAACAACACCATCAAATGGGGAGCTCAGGTACAAATGGAACGAATCAGCGATAAAATAGTAGAATGGGAAAAGCGGGATTCGTCCGGATATTCATTGCCTCATACCGGAGATGGTGTGAATCTGTTCTCTAATTTATATTCACAAAACAAGCTGGAAAGTACTCGTCTATCGGCCTACGTACAAGATGCGTTCAAGTTCCGTACCAAACAAGGTCTTTTCAATGTGACCGGTGGTATCCGAGGCAGTTATTGGAGTTATAATAAAGAATTTATCTTCAGTCCGCGTGTCTCTGTCGGATTTATCCCTAATGCCAATCAAGATTTGACGTTCCGCCTGGCAACCGGTCTGTATTATCAGTCACCTTTCTATAAAGAATTAAGACAAGTGGTTACGGATGAAGAAGGAAATGATATTGTTCAACTGAACGATCAGCTTAAATCTCAGCGTTCCATTCACTTTATAGCCGGCGGCGATTATACCTTCCGTGCTGTCGACCGTAACTTTAAGGTAACAGCAGAACTCTATTATAAGAAATTGGATAATCTGATTCCTTATACGGTAGATAATGTCAAAATCAGATATTATGGTGAGAACTGTGCCAAAGGATATGCAGCCGGACTGGATGTCAAATTCTTCGGTGAATTTGTTCCCGGTACCGACTCCTGGATCAGTTTCTCTTTGATGAAGTCCGAACAAACAATCCGGGAAACTACGAAAGCTCCACTTCCCAATAGTCCCGGTTATAATATCGGATTGTTCTTCCAGGATTACTTCCCCGGTTATAAACGTGTCCAACTGAATTTGAAAGGCGTATTGTCAGGAGGACTTCCTGTTACTATTCCAAACAAAGGATATGAAGACGGCTACTTCCGTACACCAGCCTATAAACGTGTGGATATGGGTATTTCTTATCAATTAATAGAAGAAGACGATCTAATCCGTAACCGTGGTTTCTTCCGTTACCTGAAGAATGCCTGGCTAGGATTAGATGTATTCAACTTATTTGATATGAAGAATGTCAACTCCTATTACTGGATTACGCGCTCAGACAATAATCAGTTTGCCGTTCCTAATTACCTGACCGGCCGACAGATCAATGTCCGACTATTGATTGATTTCTAATCAAAAGACCATTTAATAGCCAAAGTAGGTATGGCATAAAAGCCGTTTCTGAAACTGAAGTTATGGCTTAACTCAACTTCCGTACCTACACTGAGCTTGAACTTGTCGTCTATCTTCTCAAATCGGTTCAGATTCAACCAGAATTGTGGTTCTGTCAGGAAGATAAAGTTTCCATGCGGATTCTTTTCACGCCACCAATCCGCAAAACCGCTGAAAGTACAAAGACCATTCTTGGCAAAATGTACATACCAAGTTCCTGTCAATTGGAAGTTATTGGGCTTTTCAGATTTTTGGATGTATTTATACATACCAGTCAAAGTAAAGCCTTTCGTAAAATCTTTCGTATTGAACGTATAGGTCAAACCACCCAGATAAGCATTATTGAACGACGACTGGTTACTTAGTCCTCCATTGTATTCTACATGCACCGAAAAAGGAGCTTTCCAGAAACTCAGTTCACGGGCTATTTCCCAATAAGCAGAAGCAATTCCTTTGGAAGTATAATCCATATCCACAAAGAAATAAGTACTACCCCATTTATCTGCTTTAAACATTTCTACAGTGGTAGTAACCCACGGACGACCTTCCAAAGAATTGTACATGGCACGTCCCAGATCATAGTGCAACTGAATGTTCTGTGCTTTTACCACTCCGGCAAAGCAAATCATCACGACTAATAAGAATAACTTTTTCATTAAACAACTGATTTTATTTTAAAATTGAGCTGCAAAAGTACGAAATTTCTGTTATATAACATAATATATCCTATCTATTACCTCAAAACCCGGAATTCAATAAGCAGACAATTGTTCTTTCGTTGTTACAAAAAAATTACAATATGTAGCGTTTCCGGCAAAACAATTGACTTGAATCAATAAAACAGGATATAATGCAAACTTTATAAAAGAAAGCGTACCACGCCTGCTAAAAAGAAGTATCTTTGTAGTGTCAAAATTAAAGATGACAAAAAGGTAAAATAATTGTTTTAGGGTATTAGAATAAAAAGGTTAGACCAAAGGTAAACCGTGAGGCACACCTGAGGTGTTTTTAAGATTTTCAGGTATTTGTTTTATTTAAAAAGAAAGGGTAACATTATGAAAAAGGTAAAAAGTATTTTTAAGAAAATAGCCAATGCAGATCCTATGATTTGGGGCTATGTAATGCTGAACGAAAGTTCACGCAAGTAATTAAAAACAGCTGACTCTGTCAGCTTTATGAAAGGAAATCCCAAGCCGAAAGGCTTACTATAAATCAAAGTGGTTGTACCCATACAACCACTTTTTTTATTTCCTTTTTGTACTTATCTTTGCACGAAAAGGATGAATCCGGTTATGGCACACCAAACTATAGATACCAATAATGCAGAGTTTCAGGATGCACTGAAACTGATACAATATACCCACCAGTCTGTTTTTCTTACCGGAAAGGCGGGTACAGGAAAATCTACTTTCTTGAAATATGTGTGCCAGCATACCAAAAAGAAACACATCGTACTGGCTCCTACCGGTATTGCCGCTATCAATGCAGGAGGTAGTACCCTGCACAGTTTCTTCAAACTTCCGTTTTATCCATTGTTGCCAGACGACCCGAACTTCAGTCTGAAAGGGGGAAAACTGCATAGTTTCCTAAAATATCCGGCGGAACACCGCAAACTGATTAAAAACATCGAACTGGTTATTATCGACGAGATTTCCATGGTCCGTGCCGATATTATCGATTTTATTGATAAAGTACTACGGGTGTATTCGCAGAACATGCGCGAACCTTTTGGAGGGAAACAGCTTCTGCTGGTAGGCGATGTATATCAGTTGGAGCCTGTCGTAAAAAATGATGAAAGGGAAATCATCAACCGCTTCTACCCTAATCCTTACTTCTTTTCGGCTCGTATCTTCCAGGAAATGGAACTGGTGTCTATCGAACTGACAAAAGTATACCGGCAAACGGACAAAGTATTTGTCAACGTACTCGACCACATCCGTACCAATACAGCCGGAGCTGCCGACCTGCAACTTCTGAACACGCGCTATAATGTGCCTTTGAAACAGAAGGAAAACGACTTGTACATCACTCTGGCTACACGGCGCGACACGGTAGACTATATCAACGAACAGAAACTTGCCGGACTTCCGGGTGAATCTACAGTTCTGAAAGGAGAAATTCATGGAGAGTTTCCCGAAAACAGTCTTCCTACTCTGATGGAACTGGAAGTAAAGCCTGGTGCACAGATTATCTTCATCAAAAACGACCAGGAAAAGCGATGGGTCAACGGAACAATCGGAACAATATCCGGCATTTCGGACGACGGTATTCTCTATGTCATTACAGAAGAGGGCAAGGAATTTGATGTGAGAAGAGAAAGCTGGAGTAACATCCGCTACCGTTACAACGAGGAAGAGAAAAAGATTGAAGAAGAGGAGTTGGGTACATTTACCCAGTATCCTGTCCGACTGGCATGGGCCATTACCGTACACAAGAGTCAGGGACTTACATTCAGTAACGTAATCATAGACTTTAGCGGAGGAGTATTTGCCGGAGGACAAACGTATGTGGCTCTGAGCCGCTGTACTTCGCTGGAAGGAATCTGTCTGAAAAGAGAGATTACACGGGGAGACATCTTCGTACGTCCCGAAATCGTATCCTTTGCCAAACAGTTCAACAACAAACAGGCCATAGACCGTGCCATGAAGCAGGCACAGGCCGATATACAATATACTTCAGCCGTAAAATCTTTCGACAAGGGAGATTTCCCCGAGTTTCTGAATCAGTTTTTCAAGGCTATCCATTCGCGTTACGACATAGAAAAGCCACTTATCCAACGGTTCATCCGCAAGAAGCTGAACATTATCAACAAGCTGAAAGAGGAAAACAGACTTCTGAAGGAACAGATGAACCAACAGAAGAAAAATCTGGAAAAATATGCCCACGAATATTACCTGATGGGAAACGAATGCATTACCAAAGCACATGATGTACGGGCTGCCCTTGCCAATTACGACAAAGCCATCGAACTTTATCCCGAGTATACAGATGCATGGGTACGGAAAGGTGTAACTTATTTCGACGACAACCGGATGGCTGAAGCGGAAGAATGCCTGAATCAGGCAGTCAAACTACGCCCCATGGACTTTAAGGCTGTATACAACAGAGGAAAGCTTCGCCTGCATACCGGCGATACAGAGGGAGCACTGACCGACCTCGACAAAGCAACAACTCTCAAGCCTCAGCATGCAGGAGCACACGACTGCTTTGCCGATGCACTCGACAAAGCGGGAAAAGAGAGTGAAGCAGCCTTACACTACCGAATTGCAGAGGAATTGAGAAAGCGCAAGGCTTCCCGTTCCGACAATCCTGCATAAAAACAGTTCTTTGATATACATACAAAAAGAAATGCCATCCGGAACCCAAAAGTTCCCAATGGCATTTCTTTATTTATTTATCATATACCCGTTAATTGTTAAGGTCTGGATTGGCAGCAATGGCTTCTTCCGGTATACGAAGAGTATAGCGTGAATCGTCTTGTTCGAGTACATAACTTTTTTCCTGCAATACTTTTTCTATCCGTGGACGAGTAGTACGGCGCAAATCAAACCAGCGTTGACCTTCAAAAGCCAGTTCACGTGCACGCTCGTTCAAGATTTCTTTCACCAAATCGGCTTTTCCCATCGCCTCTACCGCAGCCTTTTTCTTTGCATACGCTTCGGCTGTATATCGCTTTTCCATCAGTTCCAATACACGCTTGCGGGCTTCCGGCAATTTGTCGGATTGAGCAGCGGCTTCTGCACTGTTCAGATACAACTCTGCTACACGGATGGTATTTCTGAAGTTATGGTCGCCTCCTTTCAGACATTTGCGGTTTCCCTTATCATCGGGCTGAGCAAAATAAGCTGCAGGACGCAAGTCACCCTCACCATACAAAGAAAGGAAAGAAGGCAATACCGATACCGCATTCTTATAGTTGGCATTCATGGTAAATTCAAGTGGGTTGATGGCCTCTACCGACTGGAAATGATTCGGCAGTTTGAAACCTTCTGCCCGAAAATCTTCCAAAGTCGACTTTTTAGCCAATGCTTCTTCTGCATACTTATAAGCATTGGCCCAATCGCCCATATAGAGATACACACGCGAACGTAATGCCGGCACACACAGTGTGGTAAAACGGTAAGACAAAGTTATATCATCCCATTTTTCTACATTGAGTAAACTTTCTGCTGTCTGTATATCACTCAGTACCGAAGTATAAATTTCTCCTACCGTATTACGCTGAGCCCGTTCTTCCAAATCGGTAGAAAACTTCAATGGAACAGCTTTAGTATCGGTTGCTCCTGGCTTAGTATACGGTTGTCCAAAAAGATTGGCCAATACAAAGTGCATATATCCACGCATCAGATATGCCTCTCCCACCAACTGCTTTATCTCGGCATCGTGACCTTCAGTAATGTCACCTTGATGTTCAATGATAAAATTGGCATAAAACAACACCTGATAATATCCGGCCCAGTTGAAAGCAACAGTAGAAGAAGAAGTCGAAGTTCCGACCTCCCAACGTTCGATGGCAGAATACTTTCCCATGTCCGATTCGTTCGAAACAAACATCTCGTCTGCCCCCATATTGGCCAGTCCTCTATCCGAAGGTACCGTATTGTAAGCCGTAGCCCACAATGCACGATACTCTGCCAGCGTAGTAGGAATCACACTTCCCGTAGGCTTAATATCCAAATAGTTGTCGCACCCCGTGGCAAGTGCCATCAGGCAGATGCAAATTATATTTATATAGAATTTCTTCATAACGGTTTACGAATTAAAAGTTAAGATTCAAACTGAAGGTAAACGATTTCGGAATAGGCTGTGCATACGGATTTCCCATTGTTTCCGGATCGAGGAAATTATCATAGTTCGAACCAAAGACAAACAGGTTACGTGCTTCCAGCGCTACGCTCGCTTGAGTAATACCTACTTTCTTAATCAAGTCGAAAGGCAGTTCATACCCTAAACGGATACTTTGTACGCGCATGTAGTTCTGTTTCTTCACCCACATGTCCAGATTCTGATATACACCCAGTCCACCCAGCACGATATAAGAATCCGGATCCATGTTTCCGTCAATCAGTGCCGGCATGGTTCCATGAGGATTGTCGGAAGTCCAGCGATTCAAAATATCGCGGTTCGTATTCTGTCCTCTGTCGTATCCCATAATATCATAAGTAGGCTGCGTACGTACATAACCTCCTGCATTGAAAATACAGTTCACACTCAGTTCGAATGCCTTATAAGTAAATGTATTTCCAAAACCTCCGGTATAAGGTGATTCACTTGTACCGATATACTCATAACGGTTACGCACTTCCTGCGGTGTCAGATCGTATTGTCCGAATGTCCATTCCTTAATTTTGAAAAACTCTTTAGCGGTTTCTACCTTGCCGTTTTCCTTATTATAGAATGTCATTTGTCCGTTTTCGTCGACTCCGGCATAAGGGAAAGCAAAGATAGCTCCTACCGGATAACCTTCACGGCTTGGATAAATCGCATCCTCACGAATCGCTTCTTTTAAAACCTTATTCTGGTTGTAGGCAAAGTTGAAGGTAGTAGTCCACATAAATGACTTGGTATGAATATTACGGGTAGACAGACTCACTTCCACACCCTTGTTCTCCATACTTGCCCAGTTGATGGTAGTCGATGCGAAGCCTGTTTCAAGAGGCAACATTTGCATACCAATCAAGTCAACTCCTTTACGGTAGTAATAATCCACACTCAGATTGATACCCTGATTCAATACCGCAAAATCCATACCGGCATTCACCGAATAAGTTTTCTCCCAACGCAATTTATCATTAGGAGCAGAATTTACTGTAATCATATCTTCTGTACCTCCGGGAAGAATAGGAGTCGCATTATTCTGATATTTTCCCAACAAGAATGGTGAAGTATTCTTATCGATATTACCCTGCAAACCATACGATGCACGGAATACAAAATTATCCAACCAGCGCGCAGACTGCATAAACGGTTCTTGCGACACACGCCACAACCCACTTACCGAATACAAGGGTAAGTAACGGTATTTCTTATCTACCCCAAACAGGTCGGAGCCATCGAATCGGATACTTCCACCCAATGTATAACGGTTCAGCAACGAATAAGAAGCAGTAGAGAAACCTGATACATAAGCATTTTCGACATTCGTCTTCGAATGTAACGGGAAAGCAAGGTCTTCACTCGGGAAAATCACCGGACGGTTGGTCATGGTACGGCGGTCGTAACCATAGCCCACCGAGTAAAGAGTAGTAGCCCATGTACGGCGCAACTCCGAACCCAGCATAATTTCGAATTCATGAATGTCTGCATAAGTATCGCGATATGTACCCATAGTCTTCCAGGTTACCTGAGAGTTTGAATTCTCATAAGCCTTATGGAAACCTCCTTTTTGAGGAAGGAACGAGGTCTGGTTACTCTGATGACTCTGATGTTCATGGCGCATGGCAAACGACTGCTCGTCTGCAATTTGCTCACGTGATGTTTTATCGAGCTGCAAACCCACCTGAGACGTAATCTTAAAACGGTCGTCAAAGCGCAACTCTACATCGAAAATCGAAGAAAAAGAGTTCGTCACCGATTCGTTGGACGTATTGTTTCTCTCTTCAAAAGTATTGAAGCCCAGTTCCGAGTATCCGGTCTGCATATCCATATCATAGATATAATTGCCGTCTTTATCGAATGGCTGAAGATAAGGATTGGCAATACGGGCATAAAACATCGGATTGGTAAATCCGTCTGTAGCCAAATATGAACTGCTGTTACGACGATTCACAAAAACCGAAGCTCCTACCTTCAATATCTTATTCAATTTATAATTAGCTTTGGTCACCAGATTCAGTCGGTCGGCAGATACACTGGGAATATTTCCATTCTCTTTCGAATAGCCCAAAGAGGTATAAAAAGTTGTACGTTCGTTACCTCCCGAAATACTCAAGTTATACTCCTGGCTAAATGCATTTCTCAACAGAATGTCATTCCAGTCGGTATTAATCAGACGCAAAGCATCGATTTCCTTCTGAGCATCGGCAGGCAAAGCACTCCATCCGTCTTTCTGGAACGCATCTACCGCACCATGACGCTTGATAATACGATAAACTTCTCCCTTATCCGAATTCAAACTATATCCACTTTTCAACAACTGAAGTTCCAAATCCACCTTCTCTGTCGCATTCATCAGATTCAGACGATCAATATCCTGCTTAGGAGAATAAGTCAGACGAGTATTAAAGTTTACTCTTGTTTTTCCGGCTTTTCCGTTTTTAGTCGTAATCACAATGACTCCATTTGCTGCACGGGCACCATAGATAGCAGTAGCTGCCGCATCCTTCAAGACAGTAATGTCAGCAATATCAGAAGGATTCAATCCAGCAATGGACGACTGTTGCACATCATCTACACTTTTCAAAGATTCCAGACTGGGCACATCTGTGCCTTCCAAAGGAATACCATCGAGTACCCACAAAGGATCTTGTGTACCATTCAAAGAAGAAGTACCACGAATACGGATTTTTACCGGCGCACCCGGTGCACCGGAAGTAGATATCGCAGACAATCCGGCAATCTGTCCCGACAACGCCTGATCGATACTTTTCACTGTTCCGATAGTAGATTCCGAAATATCAATCTTCGATACGGCAGCCGTCAACTTGCGGCGTTCAATGGTCTGATAACCGGTTACGACTACATCCTCCAGCATGGTAGAAGATGTTTCCATCGTCACATCATAATTCTTTTTCCCTGGTTTCAGTTCTATAGTTAAAGTTGTATATCCTATATAGCTACATTGTAGCTTTTTCACACCCTCCGGAATGGAGATAGAGAAGTTACCGTCAATATCGGTAATGACCCCCAGCGAAGTCTTGTTGCTTCCGGCTTTCTTCAAGTCGTCTGCAGAAACAAACACAGAAACCCCAATTAGTGGTTGCTTATCTTCGGCAGCAATTACATGACCTGTAATTACTCTGTCGGCTGCCATTGTCCAGGCAGCTTGTACAATAAGTAAGACTAAGAATAAGAGTTTTTTCATTCTAACTATATTAATGATAATTGATTATTTACAAACCCAAAGCTGTATTGATACGTAAAATCATATCGTCGTAATGATAACGTGTAGCAGTATCGGCCCCGTTACGTCTGGCTTCCAACAACTGTTTGATACGCAACAACTCACCACGTTTTACAGAGATTGCATCCGAGATACGGTTTACCTGCCCTCCGTAGAAACTCAATTCACGTTTTGCTCCCATACGTTCTGCGTGTTCGAAAGTAAATTCATCACAACTGCAACGAGGATGATCGTGCAACAGATAAGGATTTCCGCTGGTGGTGACCAGATGCTTATTGATTTTCACACCTTCACTCTCTGCCGCAGCAGTAATCAGTGCATCCAGAAATCCTTTCTGAAGATTTCTTTCCATTACATCTGGAGTACCGCCTTTTATTGTAGTAGCAAAAATAGATTTATGCATCTTATCCATCAGTTCCACTACAGTGAATGCCTTCTTTCCGTTCTTCAATTCATTTTCCAACATTCGCATCAAACGGTCGTTCGATAATAAATCCCAGAAGATATATCCTTGTGTATTCTTCAATATCTGATTCGGAGCATACTCTATCACCCCATTAGGATTCTTGCGCAACAGGAAAGTATAGTCTGATATTTCCGTATCGAACAGCCAGCGTGGATAGCAAAGCACCTCGTCCAGCAGAAAATCGAGAGCAGCTTCCTGCTTTTCTTTTTCCACAAAAGTGTAAGTCTTCACTCCATCACCTACTGTAGTATTCTCTATATAAATACCTCCGATATTTGCCATCACATGATAGAGGTAATTATTCCATTGCATAATTACGGCATAATACAAACGCGAAGCCTCTTCGTAAGTCTGTCCCTTTTCTCCGGTAGTAGTCCACTGGATAATCTGTGGAACAATACGTTTCAGGTTGGCTATTCCCAACTGAGAAGAACGTACCGGGTCGTCTCCCAAATCTTCGTTCTGAGCACGCGGATCGACAGCAGCACGAGGGTCTTGTGCTTCACTGTATTTGTATAAACGGTCTGTATGGCGACTCAGGAAATCATAAAGTACATCTTTTTCCGCTTCAGGAGTAGGCAATCCATACCAACGGTATCCGTATTCGATAGCAAACATATCGTAAGGGCCGATATGTGGAGAAACTGCAGTAACTCCATCTCCCGGCTGAGCCACATAATTGTATCGGGCATAATCCATGATAGAAGATGCTGTAGAGTTCATCTTGTCCGTAAATGTCTTCGAACGCAACGAATCGGTAGGAAATGTCCACGATCCCATCATGTTATGACGCAACCCCAACGAGTGTCCCACTTCATGGCAAGCCACAAAACGAATGGCATCTCCCATCATATCATCCGGTAATTTGATTCCTCTTGCTTCGGGATTAATAGCCCCGGTCTGTACAGTAATCCATTCCTGCACCATCGAAATCACATTATGCCACCACATGATATCCGCCTCGAGTATTTCCCCCGAACGTGGGTCAAGAATGGAAGGACCCATGGCATTGGCTTTCGACGAAGCAGCATAAGTCAGCACCGAGTAATTGATATCATCCGTATCTGCCGCAATACTATCCGGCAAATCTTTTGCAATAATGGCATTTTTGAATCCGGCACGTTCGAAAGCTACCTGCCAGTCTTCGATACCTTGCTTGATGTATTTACGCCAACGGTAAGGAGTAGCATCCTCAATGTAAAAGACAATAGGCTTGGCCGGTTCTACCAGTTCACCTCTCAGGTATGCCTCACGGTCTTCCGGTTTCGGCTCCAGCCTCCAGCGGGTGATGTATTTCTTTTCTTCCGTTTTCTGCTGTGCATCACTGAAATAAAGCAAGTCTTTTGTAAAATATCCCACTTTAGGATTATCCAAACGCCCCATCATAGGTTGTTCCGGAAGCAATACTAACGACGAGCTGACCTCTACCGTCACATTCACCGAACTCATTCCTTCATGCACTTTTGTAGTCAGCTCCGATGTAGCAACCACATTATTTTGGAAAGCCTTGACAGAACGTATTCTCGACAAACCTTTCACAGCAGAAGTACCAAGGTTTATATTATCGAATACGTTGTTAATACTGGTTTCCGAACCGTCATAAATATCATTGACCTGTATCAAAACCGAAGTAGAATCGGGATGACAAGCTTCTATCTTAAAATCGGCTATTAATGGAGAGATGAAATTATTCTGCACCGACCGGGTAATCGCATCTTGCTTAGGCGACTCCGGCATCGGACGCATCTGACGCACCAGAATTTTCTTGGCTGCCTTATCCCATTCGAAACGTACCATCTGCGTTTCATAATTGGTTCCCCGGTTCACCCCTGCGTCATTCAATTCCAACGGAACTCTCTGTAGCTTATTGACAACCAGCATATCCCGTTCCAACAATGCAACAGGAATTTCAAAAAAATACTTTGAGTCTTGTTTATACACATTAAACATGCCCCTTCCCAGCAAATGAGATTCAGAAGCAATCTTTTCATAATCGCTTTTTACAGATGCCGTGTCTTTCTCGACCTTTTTTTTCTTAAACAGTCCCGGAGTTTCCAACACATGATATTCCTCATTATAATTTAAGGATGCATTTAATGGCATTGCCAACGTGGCTCCTACTAACACTGTAGTCCACAGAATTCGGTTTAGAGTCATATTGTTTAGTCTTTAAAATGGGGTGCAAAAATATAAAAAATAATGCATTAATTTTGCATTTATATAGAGAGTATCTCTTTAAAGAACAAAATAACACCCATTTAGTTCAAAGAATAAAATTTAATTTAATAACTTTGTGAAGTATAATTATAAATTTATCAACCACCTTAATCTGCAGTCATGAAGATTAGCTTATATTCAAAAGTAGGAAGTTTTTTGGTTGCAAGCCTGTTTGCAACATCGTGTGCCCAACAAGAAAATATGGTACAAACCCTTACTCCTGTTCCTGTATCCTATCAAACAGAACAAGGAAAATTCCAATGGGATGCACAGACACAATTGTTTGCCGAAGGAGAAAAAATCGATACTTCTATCATAGAAACGGCATTCCAGCATGCTCCTCAACCAATAAAATGGACAGAAGCACTCCCAAAATCGAATTTTATCCGTCTGACTCTTGTCCCCGAACTGAAAGGCATTACATCACCGGAAGGATATACATTGCAAATTACTTCAAACGGTATACAGATTGAAGCCACTACACATGCCGGTCTGTTCTATGGAGTACAAAGTATTTTGCAGCTGGCCGAACAGGGAAAAGGAGCCATACAGGCAGCTACCATTACAGACGAGCCACGTTTCGAGTATCGTGGAATCATGCTGGATGTATCCAGACATTTCCGTAGCAAAGAATTTGTAAAGAAACAGATTGATTTACTTGCATCATACAAAATAAACCGTCTTCACCTGCATCTTACCGACGCAGCCGGATGGCGTATAGAAATTGACAAATATCCCCGCCTGACAGAATTTGCCGCATGGCGTAAAGGAGAGACATGGAAAGAATGGGGCAAAGGAGGTAACCAATACTGTGAAGCAACCGATCCGGAAGCCAAAGGAGGATATTATACCAAAGAAGATATTAAAGAGATATTGGAATATGCACGCCAACATTGCGTCACAGTCATTCCGGAAATCGAGATGCCTTCTCACTCGGAAGAAGTGCTGACTGCCTATCCGGAGTTATCCTGCACACACAAACCCTACAAGCAGTCTGATTTTTGCGTAGGAAACGAGAAAACATTCGAATTCCTTGAAAATGTATTGACCGAAGTAATGGAAATGTTCCCTTCCCAATACATCCATATCGGAGGTGACGAAGCTGGTAAAGGAGCATGGAAAACTTGCCCACTCTGTCAGGCACGCATGAAAAAAGAAGGACTGAAGAATGTAGACGAATTGCAGAGCTATCTGATTCACCGCATCGAACGTTTCCTGAATGCAAACGGAAGAGATTTGCTGGGCTGGGACGAAATTCTGGAAGGAGGTCTGGCTCCTAATGCTACTGTAATGTCATGGAGAGGCGAAGCTGGTGGTATCAAGGCTGTTCGTGCAGGTCATCATGCCATTATGACTCCTGGAGAGTTCTGTTACTTTGACGGCTATCAGGATGCTCCGTATTCACAACCGGAAGCTATCGGTGGATACCTTCCATTGAGCAAAGTATACGGATACAATCCGGTACCCGACTCACTGACAACCGAAGAAGCCAAACTGATTCAAGGAGTACAAGGTAACGTATGGACAGAATACATTCCTACCGAAGAGCATCTGGAATACATGCTGTATCCGCGTGCCATCGCATTGGCCGAAGTAGCATGGACAAAACCGGAAAACAAATCGTGGGATTCTTTCCACGAACGTATCCTGAAAATCATCCCGCAATTGCAGGCTAAAGGATACAATCCGTTCGATGTAAGTAAAGAAATTGGAAACCGTAAGGAAGCAGCCCAGCCGATAGAACACCTGGCTGTAGGCAAGAAGGTAACCTTCAATATTCCTTATTGGCCTAACTATCCGGCTAACGGAGAAAAAACGCTGACAGACGGTTTGCGCGGTGGATGGAACTACAACGACAAGCGCTGGTTGGGATTTGCCGACAATCACCGTATGGATGTAGTAATCGACCTGGAGAAGGAAACCGACATTCACTCTGTTGCGGCCGACTTCATGCAAATCTGTGGTCCGGATGTATATATGCCTGCCAAGGTTATCATTTCGGCCTCTACAGACGGAAAGAATTATACTACCCTTGCCGAAATAAATCATGAAGTAGTAAAAGATGATGCTGTATCATTCAAAAACTTCGGATGGCAGGGAGAAGCCAAAGCACGATATATCCGTTACCAGGCTATTGCCAATGCCGATCACGGTGGCATTCAGTTTGTCGACGAAATCGTTGTAAAATAAAAGCCGTACACAGTCTTAATATTTCATTCTCTTCCTCCGACTTTCTTTATCAAAAAAGAAAAAACGGAGGAAGAGTTTTTTATTTCTTAATAGAAATGACAAAATGTAAGGTTTGACATTTTGATATTTTCGACCTCTAAAAACAGGGCTTTTTGAGGCCTCATCCGAGTCCGGTGATTTTTTCCTTGATTTTAAGGGATTTGCATAATAAAAAAAGAAAGGAAATACGCTTCATTTTATACATAAAATCTCATTTATACATGTATTCTTATCACTCCTCGCATAATATCCTCTATTTTCTCACATAAAGCCACTTTATATCATATTCAATATCCGAAGGAGTTTCATATAAAAAGACGGTGAAATAATCAATCCACTCCCTTTTCAGCAACGAAAAAACATACTTTTATAGATGCAAGCCTACGCGACTAGTCACGAAAGCGTACGTGATTAGTCGCATCAGCCCTCGATACTTGTATCGTTGCCCCTCGATTCAAGTCCTTTTTCCTTATTTTTCAATCTGTAAAACATGCTCTACGACACTTATTTTACCCTTCTACAAGTCATTTTAAGCTCAATAAGCCCAAATAAAGAGTGATTTTGATTAAAATGGCTGTTATCAAAAAATAGTATATTTAGATTTTTAGAAAGAATATCGAGTTTTTCCATAACAAACTGTAAAAGTTTACTTATCGTTTTTTCATAGGAAAAATTAGCCTAATTATTGAAAATTTAGCCCAATTTGTGAAGAATACCAAAAATTTAAATACTTTTGCCTATAATTAATCTACAGTAAAAACACATTTTACGATTATGAATAACAAGATTCTATTACTATTGGCGGGAATACTCCTTTGTTTACCTTTGTATGCACAATACCGCTTTTCGTTTCACAAAGACGGGAAATTTAAAATTGCTCAATTTACTGATATTCATTGGGCTCCCCAGTCTGCCAACTGCAGCATCACAGCCTCCACAATAGAGTCTGTATTACAAGCCGAACAGCCGGATATAGCCATTCTGACAGGAGATGTGGTAACAGATTCTCCCGCATTGGAAGGATGGAAATCTATCATACAAATCTTTGAAAAAGCCCAAATGCCATTTGCCGTACTGATGGGTAATCATGATGCAGAAAATATGTCAAAAGACAGCATCTATCTCCTTTTATCTGCATCTCCTTATTTTGTAGGCGACAGAGGACCTGTTGATATTAAAGGATATGGAAATTCCATCATCCCTATCTATGACTCCCAAAAACAAAGCACCATTTCATCGCTGTTGTATTGTTTCGACTCAAACGATTACCCGGAAAATAAGAATTACGGTCACTACGACTGGATACATTTTAACCAAATTGACTGGTATCGCAGAAAAAGTCAAGCCTATACAGCACAAAACAACGGCAAACCCTTGCCGGCTTTAGCATTCTTCCACATTGCCACTCCAGAATTCAATCACCTGATTGGCCGCAAAACCACTTGGGGAAGATGCAACGAAGGAGGAACCGGTGCGCCCAAACTAAACAGTGGTATGTTTACCTCTTTCATCGAATGTCAGGACATAATGGGAGTTTTTGTAGGACATGACCACGACAATGACTTTATCGGTCAGGAATACGGCATTGCCCTCGCATACGGACGAGTAACCGGAGACGACGCCTATGGAGATTTTAAACGGGGCGGACGTATCATAGAATTACATGAAGGTACACATAGTTTCGATACATGGATTACAACGCCAGATGGAAAAGAATTTACCTATTATTATCCATCAGGTATTACATCCATAGAGGAGGAAGAAGGAGATTATTTACCGGCACGTAAGGTTCAGTCTCCTAAACAAGGAGTAGCTTATACTTATTACGAGGGAGAATTTGAAAAAACAGCCGAAGTATTGAAAGGGAAAAAAGTAAAGACCGGTGTTATGAAAAACTTCGATATTACCCAAGCTCCCGCAGAAGACTATTTCGGTTATGAATTCCGCACACTGATACGTATTCCGGAAAAAGGAATCTACAACTTCTACACCTATTCGGACGATGGCACTAAACTGTATATTGACGGAAAAGAAATCGTAGATAATGACGGCTCCCACAATGCTCAAAGAGCAGAAGGTAAAGTCGCATTGGAAGAAGGCTTCCATGAATTGCGTTTAGTTTATCTGGAAAGCTACATGGGACAGGAACTTGAAGTCGGCATTTCGGGAAGAAATATACTTGAAACACCTATACCTGATGATATGCTGTATTTGGGGAAATAATCAGTTAGCCCAATCGTATTTCTATAAAAAACATTTTTAATAAAGGCCTTAATTTATAAGAAGTATAATACTAAGCAAGACAAGAGTATGAACAAAAAATTTCTATGTTTACTCGGAGCAGCATCAATAGGGATGTCTTTGTCTGCTTCATCAATGAGTAAACCCACACCTCCAAAAGAAGGACATGCTCCCCTAAGCACACTTCCTTCCGCAAATCAGAATGCTCAAACCGTTAAAGGTACAGTAATCGATGCTAATGGAGAAGCCATAATCGGCGCAAGTGTACAAGTAAAGGGTACAACGATTGGTACAATTACAGATTTCGACGGTAACTTTACTCTGGATGTTCCGGAAAATGCCGTACTACGCATTTCATACATCGGTTTTATTACTCAGGACATTAGCGTAAAAAACAAGAAAGATTTCAAAATTACTTTGAAAGAAGATAACAAAACACTGGAAGAGATAGTAGTAGTAGGTTATACTACTCAACGTAAAGCCGATTTAAGTGGAGCCGTTTCTTCTGTAAAAGTAGAGGAAATCAGCGATATGTCTGTTACAGGTATCAACCATGCTTTGCAAGGAAAAATGTCTGGTGTAACAGTATATGCCAACAGTGGTGCACCGGGTGCTTCTGCTTCCGTACGTGTGCGCGGTTTGGGAACAATCGGTAACAACGACCCCCTCTACGTAATCGATGGAGTTCCGGCAGATAATATGAACGATATTAACCCGAGTGATATCGAGCGAATCGATGTATTGAAAGATGCGGCTTCTGCAGCTATCTACGGTTCACGTGCTGCCAATGGTGTGGTTATCATCCAAACTAAAAAAGGTGGAAAGTCGGAAAAGGTAAATGTAACTTTCAACATGCACCACGGCTTCAACTCCATCCCGAAAAAACTCGGATTGCTTAACGCAGAACAAAGAAATCTTATCCATACAGAAGCTTACGAAAATGACAACGAGCCTGTTCCGGAATATTATAGCTCTCCATATGCACAGGTTACACGTACAGACTGGCAAGATGAAGTCTTCACCAACGGATATACCGGTAACTACGATTTAGGCTTGTCCGGCGGTTCCGAAAAAGCACGTTATAACGTAGCAATGGGATATCTCAGCCAAAACGGAGTTATCAAAAATTCCGGTTACGACCGTGTAAACTTCCGTGTCAATACAGAATTGAATATCACCAAGAACTTGAAGTTTGGAGAAAACTTGATGGTTACTCACTCTGTACAAGACATGATGGATACACAAGGTTCTAACGGTGTTATTTCTTCGGCTTTGGTATTCGACCCATCTATTCCGGTATATACAGAAGACGGAGGATACAGTGGTAGTGGAGAATTGGGTACCGATATGCGTAACCCGGTTTCTATTATCGACCGTACTGATAAGAAACGTACACGCGACCGTATCTTTGGTAATGTATATGCAGAATGGGAAATCATTAAAGGCTTAACAGCCAAAACAGACTTTGGTTACGACTGGTCTCAATGGCAGGAAAAAGAATATACTCCTGTTATCCCTGAAGCGGGTCGTCCGAATTCGGTGGCAGAACTCACCCAGCAAGACTGGCAAAGCACACGCTGGATTAATACTACAACTTTGAAATACGATGGCAAATGGGGACGTCATAAATTGATGGCCTTAGGAGGATGGTCTTTTGAAAACTACAGCATGAACTTTACCAACATGCGTGGTTCTAACTTTGCCTCTGACGATGAATCTCAGCGTTTCATGGACTGTGCAGGAACAATCAACTGGATTCTGACCGGACGTAAAGAATGGGCTTTGATGTCTGCCTTCACACGTTTCGACTATTCTTACGCAGACAGATACTTGTTCTCTGTAAACTTCCGTGCGGATGGTTCTTCTAAATTCTCGAAGAACAATCGTTGGGGATACTTCCCTTCAGTTTCTGGAGCATGGCGTATTTCTGAAGAAGCCTTCTTCGAAGATATCAAGAATACAGTACAGAACTTCAAGCTCCGTGCAAGTTGGGGACAACTTGGTAACCAGAATATATTCGACTATTATCCAACCTATACCAGTGTTGTCAACACACAGGATGACGACGGTTATTATGCAGTATTCGGGAAAGATGAAACTGCTGTAGGCGGACGTTACGAAGCTTCTATCGCAAACAAGGATATCAAGTGGGAAGTAACTACACAGACCAACGTCGGTATCGACTTAAGTTTATTTGACCATTTGGATATTACTGCCGATTACTTTGTCAAGACTACTTCCGATGTATTGCTGCAAGTTCCAGTCACTTCATTGGCTGGTGTAGACAGTGAACCGTGGATTAATGCCGGAAAAGTACGTAACAAGGGATTTGAATTCAGCGCAGCATGGAATGGAGAAAAGAACGGATTCACTTACAATGTATATGGTAACTTCAGTACAATTAAAAACGAAGTGCTTTCTTTAGGAAACGGTAGTGAAGCAATTTACGGAAGTACTTACCGTGGAAGTAACATTACCAGAACTGTGGTAGGAGAACCAATGGCACACTTCTATGGTTACAAGACAGACGGAATCTTTACTTCACAGGCTGACGTAGATGCATATAATCAGAAATACAATAAGAACGCTGTTTTGGGAGATGTTAAATTCGTAGACAATGATAAAAATGGAATCATTGACGGAAACGATAAGACCAATATCGGAGACGGATTCCCAGACTTTACTTATGGATTCGGATTTGACGGTTCATACAAGAACTTCGATTTGTCTTTGTTCTTCCAGGGAGTAGCTGGCTACGATATCTTTAAAGCAGTAAATTATGAAGGAATGTATGTAAATAAACTGTATAATCAGTTCAGTGACATCTTAGACCGTTACCATCCGGTTAATAATCCAAACGGAACATTGCCACGTGTTACATTGGAAGATCTAAATGGTAATGGTGATTTTTCTGACTTATATGTAGAAAACGGTAACTACCTGAAGTTGAAAAACATCACATTGGGTTATACACTTCCTAAAAAACTGACAACCAAATGGGGTATGCAGAAACTGAGAGTATATGTTACTGCTCAGAATGTATTTACTATTACCAAATACTCAGGATATGATCCGGAATTGGGAGAAACTTATGCAGATAACAACGACAACTACGGAGTTACAGAGTTGGCTGTAGACCGTGGACAGTTCCCGCAAACAAGATCATTCCTTATGGGTGTTAATATTAATTTCTAAAATAAACAGTATGAAACTGAATAAACTTTTATATATATCTTTATTTTTACCGTTGTTCAGCTCTTGTTCACTTGACCGAGAACCTTATGGACTGAACAATTTGTGGAGTTCTGAAGAGAATGCCCAAAAAGCATTAGACGCAGCCTATGTTCCACTCTACGAAGAAGAAGGTTTTGGAGAAGGACACTGGTGGGCTGGCTTACTTAGTGATGACATGGTAACCAACAGACAGGAACCCCCGATGGAACGTTTAGCCTACTTTACAGATGTAACCAACACATATTGGGCAATGTACGATAACTGGAAAGTAATGTACAAAGTCATCCGTCGTGCCAATGACGTATTGGCAAATGTCCCCAATATTGAAATGACCGAAAGCAAGAAAAGAATTATGCTGGGAGAAGCCAACTATTTATGTGCATTCTCTTATTTCTTCCTTGCAAAACGTTATGGCGGTTTGCCTTTTTATGATTACAACAATCCTACTGAGTTCAACAAACCTCGTGAAACAAAAGAGCAGACTTACAAAAACATTGAAACCTATCTGCTGAATACCATCGAATATTTTAGAGACATTGATGGACAGCCTCTGTGGGAACGTACCAGCGATGATTGGGGACGTCCTAATTTGGGAGCAGCATACGGTTTGCTGGCAAAAGTATATGCACACTGGGGAAAGATGGACAAGTGTAAGGAAATGGCATGGGAAGTTATCAACTCCGGCAAATATTCACTGGAAACAGCAAACGGTAATGGATTTGATTATCTGTTCTCACCTGCAGGAGAAAAGAGCAATGAAGTATTGTTCAATCTGACTCAGCTTCCAGAACGCCACAAATGCTCTATCATTTCTGTAGTTCCAATGTCTTCTTCACTAACTGGAGGTACCGGATGGCGTTACTTTGCTCCAACACAGAGCTTGAGAGATGCGTTCAAGGAAGGAGACTTAAGACGTAAAACTACAGTAGCTCAAGACGGTGATGAATATTCCTGGATTGGTAAAGACTTCATCTTAAAAACACACCCTACAGAACAAGACAAACAAGAAGCTGAAGCTGAAGGAAAGACTGTAGGAGATATTAGCGACATGACAACCGGGTACATGTGTGTAAAATATGCAAATGCTTATTCTACCATGAATGGCTGGGCTTGGGAAGCCGGAGCTGATGTGCCCTTACTGCGTTACTCTGATGTATTGCTTTTGTATGTAGAAGCACTGATGGATGAAAAAGGATTGAACAGCAGCAACCGGGATGCGATGACTTCGGATGCAACAATTCTGAAATATTTCAACGAAGTACATGAACGTGCTTTTGCGGATACACCGGGTTATGACCACAAAGACCAGATTAACTTTATGGATTTGGTGAACGAACGTCGCTGTGAGTTAGCTTATGAAGACGAACGTCATTACGACTTAGTCCGCTGGGAAATGGCTAAAGAGGTATATGCTCAGAATGATAAAGATAAAGGTGCTCGCACTTTTGATCCAGCCAAAGACAGACACATGCCTTTACCTCAGAGCGAAATAGAAAACAGCAACGGAGTATTGATCAACAATCCGGCACCTGGATATTCAGACTTCGGTAGCGCACAATAATCTCAAGACTTATTTAATGTCTTTATAAAGACTCTCATTAAATATTTCTATTAACTTTGTCATTCTGGCGGATACAGGCAATTCATTGCTATAACGTCAGAATGACATTGTTTATTATTAGGCACATTTAATTAATACACATGAAAAAAACATTATTCTTTTTAATGGGGACATGTATTTTAGGAGCATGTACAACCAATACAGAAGAAAATAAGACAGCTACAGAGTATGTAAATCCATTTATCGGCACAGGTTTTCATGGACACACTTACCCGGGAGCTACTGTTCCTTTCGGAGCAGTCCAACTCAGTCCGGATACACGCAGAGGAGACTGGGATGCCTGTTCCGGCTATCACTACTCAGATTCTACATTATTAGGATTTTCACATACCCATTTAAGTGGTACCGGATGTATTGACTTGGGCGATATCCTATTCCGTCCTACAGAAAACGATGTCACCCTCCAAACACAAGGAGACATTTATCGTCCGGCTTCGTTCTCTCACCACACAGAAAAAGCTGTACCCGGATATTATAGCGTCACATTAGACGATGAACAAATCAAAGCAGAGCTGACTGCCACAACTTATGCCGGCATGCATCGGTATACATATCCAGAAGGAAAAGAAGCCCGTATTATTATAGATTTAGCTCATCTGCTGACAGAGGAATTTATCTACGAAGCAGAGCTGAAACAGACTGCCGACAATGAACTGGTGGGTATGCGAAATACAAGAGGATGGGTAGACAATCAGCATATCTATTTCGTAGCACAGTTCTCCAAGCCACTGAAATCGGTTCAATTCATCAGCGATGGAAAAGAAACAACTGATGCGAAAGAAGTGAAAGGAAATCGTATACAGGCTGTAGCCGGATTCGGTCAGGAAAAAGAAATCGTAGCAAAAGTAGGACTTTCTGTAGTAAGCATCGACAATGCACGGGAAAACCTTAGCCATGATATACCTCATTTTGAGTTCGACTCGATATGCAATCAGGCTACTATTTGCTGGAACCAAGCTATGGATAAAGTACAGGTTAAAGGAGGTACAGAAGCTCAACGTACCAATTTCTATACCGCATGGTATCACTCATTGGTAGTACCCAATACTGTAAGTGATGTAAATGGAGAGTATCGCCGGCATGACATGAGCATTGGCAAAGTAGCTCCAGGAAGAAAGATGTATTCTACTTTCTCTACATGGGATACCTTCCGTGCATGGAATCCACTTATGACACTGACCGATACAACACTGGTAAACGATATGGTCAACTCCATGCTTGCTATGTACGATGCATCCGGAGAACTGCCTCTGTGGCCTCTGTCTGCAGGAGAAACCGGTACCATGATTGGTTATCACTCTACTTCGATTATTGCAGATGCTTACCTGAAAGGAATCCGGGGATTCGATGCAGAGAAAGCATTACAAGCCATGATTGCATCTTCTGAAAAGAATAAGAAAGGCGCTGATTATTATATCAAATATGGCTTTATCCCTGCTAATATTAAGAAAGAATCAGTATCGTGTCTGCTTGAGTTTGCTTACGATGACTGGACAATTGCACAAATGGCCAAAGCCATGAACAAGCAGGATATATACGATACCTACATTGCACGCTCCCAGAATTACATCAACGTATTCGATGGAAAGACAAAATTCTTCCGTGGCAAGAGAATGGATGGAAACTGGGCCAACGGATTCAATCCTTTTGAACCGGGACGTGACTATACTGAGGCAACTGCATGGCAGTATCGCTTCTTCGTGCCTCACGATGTAAATGGTATGATACAACAGTTTGGTGGAATTGAAGCCTTTACAGCTTGTCTGGATTCATTGTTCTCTGTCAGTTCAGAATTGCATGGAGAATTGGTAGATATCACCGGATTGATTGGTCAGTATGCACACGGAAACGAACCGAGCCATCATATGGCATATCTGTACAACTACGTAGGCCAGCCTTGGAAGACTCAGGAAATGACTCGCCGTCTGCTGGATGAAATGTATGCTCCTACTCCGGAAGGTATCATCGGTAACGAAGACTGCGGACAGATGTCGGCATGGTATATTCTGTCGTCTATGGGATTGTATCCTGTATGTCCGGGAAGCAATGAATTCTCGTTGACAACTCCTTTGTTCGAACAGACCACACTGAAACTGGCCAATGGAAAGACACTGACCATTACCGCCAACCATCCGGACAAAAATGTATACATCGATAAAGTTGAACTGAACGGACAGGTTATTGAAACCAATTACCTCACTTACGAACAGTTGATGCAGGGAGGTACACTAGCATTTACACTGACAAACAAGCCGAACCACACCCGTGGTACCGAACCATCCGCTTATCCTCATTCACACACCGAAGGTGAAGTTGTATCTACTCCTTATGTCGATCAGGACTTGGATTTGTTTACCAATCATATTGATGTAGAACTGGCTTCTGCTACAGAAGGCTGTCAGATTCACTATACATTAGACGGTAGTGAACCTACTGCAGCATCTCCTGTATACTCTTCTGCGTTAAGCATAGACCAGACTACTACCATCAAAGCGAAAGGATTCAAGGAAGGCTATCAGGCCAGCCGTACACTGACTATACAGGCAACTAAGGCTGAATTCCGTCCTGCCTTGTCTGTTTCTGCCGGAAAGCAAGGTACTGCCTACACTTATGTAGAAGGATACTTCCAAAAAGTAGCCGACCTGAAAAACGGTAAAGTAATAGAAAAAGGAGTCATGCCGGAACCTTCTATCAAAAACGCCAAACAGCCCGACCACTTCGGTTATACATTCGAAGGACTGATTAATGTACCCGAAGAAGGTGTCTATACCTTCTATACCCGTTCGGACGACGGTAGTGTGTTGTACATCGACGGTGAAAAAATTGTAGACAACGATGCCTCACATGCAGCCATCAGTGCCACAGGACGCATTGCTCTGCAAAAAGGTTTTCATTCATACAAACTTCTTTATTTCGAAGACTATGAAGGAGAAGAATTGGGTTGGGGCTGGAAACGTCCCTCTGGAAACAAGATGGAAAACATCCCTGCAAATTTGTTGTATGTGAAATAAATATTTAAACCTGATAATAAAAAACAAGTATTCATGAAAGCACCTCATTCTTTTATTGCCTGTCTCGTAACTGGACTGAGCTTTCTTTCTTTGAATGGAAATGCACAAAGTTGCGGCAACGACAGCATCTACAAACTGCCGTATAAAGACACTTACGTCAAAGAGCAGTTGGTAGCAGAAAATACATTTCGTATTGCAAAGCCGAAATATACTTCACTACCAAAAGACTTTGCACAAGCTAAGGAAATTCTTCCTAATCCGATATGGAACGGACACGAAGAAGAGCTAAAAATGTATTGGCGTGCCTGGGAAATAGCTGTGGGTAATATCCGCAATCCGGAACTGGGTTCGGGATTCGTGATGCCTTATATCGATACGGCTTACAATGGTAATATCTTTATGTGGGACAGTGCCTTCATTCTGATGTTTGCACGTTACGGTGCCCGTTACTTCCCCTTCCAGTATACGCTGGATAACTTCTATGCCAAGCAGCATCCGGACGGTTTTATCTGCCGTGAAATAAAGGGTAATGGAGCCGACTGTTTCGAACGCTATGACCCGGTAAGTACCGGACCGAATCTGATTCCCTGGTGCGAAATGGCATACTACCATCAATTTGGAGATACAGAACGCCTGCATAAAATATTTCCTGTTTTATGCGCCTATTACAAATGGTTGAAATTGAACCGTACCTGGCGTAACGGTACCTACTGGTCGAGCGGATGGGGTACTGGTATGGACAATATGCCCCGTGTAAAACAGGGATACAATATGATATTCAGCCACGGACATATGATTTGGCTGGATACTAACCTGCAGCAACTGTTTACCGCCAATCTTCTGCTGGAAATGGGCTTCTACCTCGAGCGCTGGCAAGAAATAGAAGAACTGGAAGACGAAGCAACCATGCTGAAAAAATACATCCGTGAAAATATGTGGGATGAAAAGACCGGATTCCTGTACGACCAGTATGCCGACGGTTCTTTGAGTACTACTAAGGGGATTGGTGCATATTGGGCACTTTATTCTGATGTACTGAATGACGACCAACTCAAACGCATGGTCAGCGAATTGGACAATCCTGCTACCTTCAAACGGAAATTCCGTGTTCCTTCTTTGTCGGCAGACAATCCCCGTTACAAAGCAAACGGACGTTACTGGCAAGGAGGAATCTGGCCCAGCACCAACTATATGGTTATGAACGGACTTATGGAAAAAGGATTCCGTAAAGAAGCCCGCGAAATAGCATTAAGCCATTACGACCAGGTATTCCAGGTTTACAAAAAAACCGGAACATTCTGGGAATATTATGCACCCGAATCGGCTGATCCCGGATTTATGGCTCGTGACGAGTTCGTAGGATGGGGAGGACTTGCTCCTATCGGCGAATTAATTGAATTTATTATCGGTATCAGAGGAGATTATACAGAAAAACAAATTGTATGGGATATGAATCTGACCGAAGCCAACGGTATCGAACGCTATCCTTTCGGACCGGATGGAAGCATTACCATGAAAGCTGCTGCACGCCGTTCTGCATCCGATAAGCCCAAAATTGAAGTGGAATCCAATATTCCATTCGAATTGGTCGTACTCTATGGCGACAAGAAAGAAGTATTCAAAGTAACACCTGGAAAAAATAATTTTTAATATTTGAGAACCATGAAAAAATACCAATGGATTGTAGGAGCGATGTTGGCTTTAAGCCTCTCCTCCCCCACCCAGTCTTTTGCTCAGACTAAAACACAATATCAGTCGAACCGCCCTGCTGTAGATGACAGACATTTTACGTCGGAAGCCATCGAAAAGATTATAGCCGAAGTAAAAGAAGCTATCAAAGATCCTAAACTTCGCTGGATGTTCGAAAACTGTTATCCTAATACACTGGATACAACCGTAAAATTCCAGATGAAAGGCAAGAAACCCGATACTTTCGTACTGACGGGAGACATTCATGCCATGTGGCTGCGCGACTCTTCTGCCCAACTGTGGCCTTATCTGCAACTGATGCAGCATGACAAAAAACTGCAACAGCTCATCGCAGGCCTCATCAACAGACAGGCAGAATGTATTCTGCTCGACCCTTATGCCAATGCGTTCAACGATGGTCCTACCGGAAGTTTTTGGGAATCGGACAATACTCAGAATATGCGTAAAGAATTGCACGAACGTAAATGGGAACTGGATTCTTTGTGCTATCCTATCCGTATAGCTTATTTCTACTACATCCTCACCGGAGATACTTCTGTATTCGATCAGGTATGGAAAGATGCCATGAAACTGGCTGTAAAGACCATGAAAGAACAGCAGCGTAAAGAAGGCAACGGACCGTACAGTTTCACACGTAACTGCGAAAAACCGACAGACTCTCAGATTAACGGGGGATTCGGTGCACCGGTAAAACCGAATGGAATGATTGTCTCTGCATTCCGTCCGTCAGACGATGCAACCCAATACGGATTCCTTATCCCATCCAATATGTTTGCCGTAGTATCTCTCCGTCAATTGGCAGAAATACAGCAGAAGGTGTACAAAGACGAAGCATTTGCCAACGAATGTCTGGCTTTGGCACAGGAAGTAGACGATGCCATCCAGAAACATGCCATCGTAAATCACCCCGTTTGTGGAAAAGTATATGCATTCGAAGTAGACGGTTTCGGCAACAGCCTGTGTATGGACGATGCCAACATTCCAAGCCTTTTGGCTGCTCCTTACTTGGGATACTGCAAACAGGATGACCCGTTGTATCAGAATACACGCAAACTGATATGGAGCGACAACAATCCTTATTTCTTCTCGGGAAAAGACGGTGAAGGAGTAGGCGGACCGCACGTAGGACTGAATTACGCATGGCCTATGAGTATCATCATGAAAGCAATGACCAGCAACAATCCGGAAGAAATCAAAGAATGTCTTAAGATGCTGCGCGATACAGATGCCGGTACCGGATTTATGCATGAATCTTTCAATGTAAACAATGCAGCCGACTTTACCCGTTCGTGGTTTGCATGGGTTAATACCCTCTTCGGAGAACTCATTGTAAAAGTATACCACGAATATCCCGAAATATTGAAGGGAGATTTATAAACTTCATTTCATAACTTATTCATCCATCAGCTATGAAAGAATATGTAATAGCACTCGATTTAGGCGGTACGAATTCGGTTTTAGGACTGGTCGACAAAGAGGGAAAGATTCTGAACCGTTCGTCCTTCAAAACCGGAGATTGCCCAACCATAGAAAGTTACGTGACCCAGTGCGCAGAAAGCGCACGGGCACTTATCTCTCAGGCAGGAGGAAAAGAGACAATCAAAGCATTCGGCATCGGAGCACCCGATGTAAACTATTGGGACCAGACCATAGAAAATGCAACCAACCTGCCTTGGAAAGGAATTGTCCCACTGGCTGCCTTGCTGGAAAAAGAACTGGACATACCCGTATACATGACCAACGATGCCAAAGCAGCTGCCTTGGGAGAAATGTTGTACGGAGCAGCACAGGGAATGAAAGATTTTATCATGATTACGCTGGGCACAGGAGTAGGCAGCGGTATTGTTGTCAACGGTGAACTGGTATACGGGAAACGCAGTTTTGCCGGAGAACTGGGACATACTTCTGTACGTCCGGAAACCGGCAGAGAATGCCCTTGCGGACGCAGAGGATGTGTAGAAGCATACTGTTCGGCTACCGGAGTCGTGCGTACTGCTCACGAACTGTTGGAGCAAAGCAACGAAGAAAGTCTGCTGCGTAAACTTCCGAAAGAAACACTTACTTCCAAAGATATTTACGATGCGGCAATACAGGGAGACAAATTGGCCAACCGGATTTTCGAACTGACAGGAAGTCTGTTGGGAGAAGCCTGTGCCAATTTTGCCACATTCTCCGATCCGGAAGCATTCATATTCTTTGGAGGACTGACCAAAGCTGGAGATTTACTGATGAAACCTCTGACACAGACCTACGAACAGACTGTATTCGACAATTATAAAGGTACAGCCCGCTTCCTGATTTCTCAATTGGACGATGCCGATGCAGCCCTGCTGGGAGCTGCTGCATTAGCTTGGACCAGATAAGAAGAGTGTTTTAAATACAAAAAAATACCGCAGTCTTTCGAATGCGGTATTTTTTTTATTGGTGTCCGCTAAAACTTTCTAGCAACATAAAAAATTAGGCTGGAACCCCG
>OHAY01000753.1_pt1 | contig 32718 bp, 38 predicted proteins | sample 1577191 | NCBI WGS metagenome assembly OHAY01 (sample SAMEA3541504, study PRJEB24748) | human gut metagenome | biome: human gut; feature: human-associated habitat; material: faeces | place: China | collected 2012 | reverse complement strand
ACTTATGTTGATGAACAGCTTGCCACTAAACAGCCTGTAGGAGATTATGCAACAAAAACAGAACTTGCTGGTAAAGCTGATTCTTCTGTGGTAGAATCTTTATCTACTCAAGTAGCAACTAATACTTCAGATATATCAGTTATTAAAACCAAGCAAGAAGAAGATGGAAATAAGATAGATGCTCTTGATAAAGAGATGGCTACTAAACAAGATTTACTTGTAAGTGGAACTAATATCAAAACCATAAATAGTCAGTCTTTACTTGGAGAAGGTAATATATTAATCGATAGTGGTTCTGATATTCCTTTCTTATTCATAAATTCTTCAACTCATCTTTCTGGAGATTTTTCTGCTGTTAAGAATGCTATAGCTAATAAAACACCATTTGAGCTTTATTATGTAAATATTCTAGGTTATAATGATGTAGCAGCTCCAGAAGTATGTTTTGTTTCAGGAGAAAATATTCAAGCTACTTTCCATTTTGAAAGTACTACAGCTAATCATACTGTAGTGCGGACTACTATTACTCCTACTGGTGTAACTGCTGCAACTAGTTTCCACAGTTATGTTGGTTCTGGAACTGGAACTCAGCCTCAAATAAATACTATTACAGTTCTAACTCAAGCAGAGTATGATAGATTATCTACTAAAGATCCTAATACCCAATATTTAATAATAGAATAATATGAATATTAGAGATGATTTAAAAGCATTTTATGTAGGTGACAGACGAGGTACTGCTATTTATGTTGGCAGTACCAAAGTCTGGCCTTGTCCTCCAATTCCATTTATAGATGATACTTTTCGTAAAGCAGTTGCAAGACAATATTTAGGAAGTGTAAATTCAATAATTACAGAATGTAATAATCCAGATGTTATTAGTTGATATATAAATCCTACTTCATCTAACCCAAAAACTTCTATATTTAGAGCAGATTCATCATTACAGTATCAGTTAACTACATCTATAGATGCTCAAAAATATATTACTGAAAATACAGATACTGATTTGTATTATTTATTTGCTGGATGTCGTAGTTTAACATATATATTACCTGATATTTTTATTGGTAAAAAGAGGATGTATGGTGCCTTATCTGGAATTGGAGCTACAGAAATAGATCCATTAGATCTATCTAATGCTGTAGATTGTACTGGATTATTTAGATATTCAGAACAATTAAAAACAGCACCTCAGATAACTTTTTCTTCAACTAAAGAAGTTACTGTTTATCAAATGTTTAGGTACTGTTATAGGCTTCAATCTGTTCCGCAATATGATGCAAGTAACTGGAGTAATTTTTCTGATTTATTCAGAACTGATGATGAGAGAGATCAAGAATCTAAAGATTTCACCCTACTTACAGATATTGGAGGTTTTACAAATATTGGGAAGGGAGTCACTATGAGTACATATACATTGCATTTAGGAGGATTACCTGCACTTACTGTTCAATCTATAAATAATATAATAGAAGGACTATATTCAGACGCATCTAAGAATCCTACTATTGTTTTTAATAAAGTAATCTTTGACTCTTTAACTGTAGATCAAGAAGTCCAGATAGTTTCTAAAGGATGAACAATATCATATTCTAATTAAATACACTATGAAAATTGAAATTAAAGAAAAGTATAAAGTAGTTAAACCTGAAGATAATATGCTTCTTACTAACTATAAAGACGAAATGGATATTAAAGGGTATAACTCATTTAAAGAGTGTATTTGTCCATTAAATTGTGATTTAGAACATTTAAGAGAGATAACATTAGAGCAGGATTCTGAATATAAAGAAACTGCTAAAACAGCTTCAAAAGAGTATGAAGAATCAATAAAAGTTAAATAACGATGATTATATTAAAGAATACTAAGAATACTCAGACCTTCTATGTTAGTAAGAAATGTGGTATTGAGACAGCTCAGCTTCCAGTTGGTTCTTATACAAAGATTGAAGCAGATGCGAGATTTCAACCTAAAGGTAATTACATTTCAGAAGATAAGGCTGTTGAAATAATTGATGAGCAAATTAATTCTCAGTTGGATGTTATACTTGAACCTAAGTTAGAGCCAATTAAGAATGATATTACTGAATTAGAAACATCTAAGATGGAAGTATTTCAAGTAAACTCTCCTATGTCATTTAATAGGGAAGGTGAAGATTTACATCTATCTATTGATCTTTCTAACTATGCTCTCAAGTCAGATATTCCAAGTACTGAGGATTTTGCTACTAAAGAAGAGCTTGCATCTGTTGAAAGTGAAGTTGGAAACAATTCTTCTAAGATTACAGCTATTGAAAGCAAGCAAGAAGAGGATGGACTAAAGATTGATGCATTAGATAAGGAAGTTGGGACATTAGATGCAAATAAAGCAGACAAATCGGAACTATCTAATTATGTAACATTAGAAGTATATAATGCTAAGGTTTCAGAATTAGAAGCTGCTATTCAAGCTTTACAGGCACAAATTGGAACTATCTCAACTACTCTTGATACAATTAATGGTGAAATTCCAAATGAATAAAGTCATTTTAAATATATAATATGGCAAATACAATTTCTGATAAATTAACGTATCTTGAAGGTACTAAGAGTGCCATTAAAGATGCTATTGTAGCTAAAGGTGTAGCTGTATCGGATTCAGATACCTTTAGAAGCTATGCAGATAAGATAGGACAGATTTCTGGAGGTGGTGGAGGAAAGATTAATTTAAATGATTATGGATTAACATTTGCATATTCTAGTCCTACTAATAATCAAGTAAATCAGATTATCTTTGATTTACCTGATTTTACAAGTACGAGAAATTTTTTTTCGCATATGCAGTCTCCTAATGCATATATAAATCTGGTTTCTATGTGAAATACAGGTTTAAATTACGATTGTTTGGGTATGTTGAGTAATGCTAAAATAAATCAAATAGATTTCCCACAGGAAATTACTATACGCGATGGCAATAATATGTTTAGTAGTTTTAATGCTAATGCTTTAACATTAGATACAATTATACTACAAACTAATACTGCTTGATATGATTTAAGTCAAATGTTTAATTCTTCTAATGTTGTATGCAATCATATAATTATTAGAGATGAAGAAAATGATACTCCGTATGTTGTGTTTAATGCCACTTTTGCCAATTTAACATCCCCTATTACTACTCTCCCAGATATTAAGTTTGAATTAGTAGGATCATCTATTAATCTTGAATGTGCAGGTACTTATAGTTATTTACCTGATACAATTATAACTTTGCCAGAATGAGATTTAACAGGTGTAAATGAAGGTCAGTCCTTTAATAATTGGCCTTTTTATAGTTGGGAATCTCCAAATACATCAATAACTGATATGGAAGGTATTATAAATTTAAGAGCGGAATTAAATTTATCTTTACTCCAGTCGTTAAATAGTGCAGCTATTGATAACATTTTAAATAAAGCTGCTGATTTAACTGAAGAAGTATCTCAAACTATTACATTTGCAGCAGATGTTTATAATGCCCTTACTGAAGAACAGAAATCATTAGCTACATCTAAAAACTGAACTTTAGCGTCAGCATAGTAAATTTAGGGAGATTCTATTCTCCCTATTTTTATGTTAATACATATACATAGTCTTTTATATTTTAAGAAAAAGATATGTAAATTAATGTAAAACTATTGCAAAATATGAATTATTCAATATTAATGCAGAATACTATTACTAAAGAAGTTTATGTATATAACTTAGAAAATCAGAATTATGCTGAAAATATCTACTATAAGTTTGATATTACATTATCTGATGATATGCCTGATGGTGAATATCAGTATATTCTGTTTAGTAACCCAAATAAACTTGAAGTAATTGTAGATGTAAATAATCCTATGCAGTCAGAGCTATATGGTAATCCAGTTATTCTGGTAACTTATGAAAATACTCTTACTACAGGAACACAGATATTAGTTGCTGGTAAACCTATACCTGTATTGAGTTCAGGACTAATAAGAGTTGGAGATTATCAGAATAATAAATACCAATACGATAAACAAAACAAATATATGGCTTATGAGCGAAAATAAAACAAAAGTACAATTAAGTGCAATTGATCCTGTTGTAGTGTCAAATTTAGTACTTCCTGTAGAATCGAGAAAAAGGGGTTCTGATTGGATTTCTTGGGGTGAAGATAATCGCTATCCTGTATATTTATGGGATTTATATTTAAATGTAGCTACTCTTCAATCTATCATTAATGGTACTGCTGACTTTATTGTTGGTAATGATGTTATATGTAATGCACCAGGATTTGAAGTAACTGTAAATAATAAAGGTGAGACTATTATGGATATTATGCGTAAAGTATCTAAAGATAAGATGATTTTTGGAGGATATGCTTTACAAATAATTAGAGATATGGTAGGTAGAGTTTCAGAGATCTATCATCTTGACTTTATGAAGATTCGTTCTGATGAAAAGAATGAAGTATTCTATTATGCCGATGATTGGTCTGCTTGGTCTATTAAAGCTATCAAATATCCAAAATTTAATTATTCAGATGATAATCCTACAAGTGTTGTTTATAATAAGGGATATATAACAAGAAAAGTATATCCAGTCCCTGTTTATGGTGCAGCTATCCTATCTTGCGAAACTGAGAAGAATATTAATGAGTTCCATCTAAATTCTCTTCATAACGGATTTATGGGCAATCTTATTATTAACTTTAATAATGGACAGCCTACAGACGAAGTTAAAGAAGAGATTGAGATGAATATCAATGAGAAATTCTCAGGATTTCAAAATGCTGGTAGAGTTCTTATTTCATATAATGATGATGAAACAAATAAGACTACTATTGAGCGTTTAGATTCTGATGATTTTGATGAGAAATATAGTGCTTTATCTGATAGGACAAGAGAACAGATATTCTGCGCATTTAGAGCTAATAGTGTACTTTTTGGCCTTAACTACTCAAGTGGATTCAACGAACAAGAATTTAATGAAGCTTTTAAACTTTATAATCGTACAGTAGTTAGACCAATTCAGGTCGAAATAGTAGATACATTTGATAAGATATTTGGAATGAAAGGTTCAATAACTATAACTCCTTTTAGCTTAACTCCAAATGGACAAGAAGATAGCAAACAAAATGTTGAATAATTATACTGTTTATTGCCATATAAATAAGTATAACAATAAGCTATATTTTGGCATTACTGGACAAAGTGTGCAAGCTAGGTGAAAAAATGGATATGGATACTCTACTCAAGCTTACTTTTATAAAGCGATACAAAAATATAGCTGAGATGGATTTGAACATATCATAATTAAAGATAATTTACCAGAAGCTTGTGCTAAGACATTAGAAAGGATATTGATACATAAATATAAAACAAATACTCCTGAAAATGGTTACAATATAACATCAGGAGGAGAAGGTACATACGGGTATTCTTTTTCTAATGAGAGTAGAGCAAAAATGTCAAATTCTAAAAAAGGTAAAACACCCTGGAATAAAGGAAAGAAAGGAATCTATACTTTGGAAACACTTATTAAAATTGGAAATGCTTCCAAAGGACGAATTACTAGAGTTAAGCCTATATTAAGATTTGATATGAATGGGAATTTTATTGCAAGATATAATTCAATGAAAGAAGCTGTTAAATCAGTTAATGGAGAACGTTCTGGATTATATTTAGCTTTAAAAGAAAATAGACCTTATAAAAACAATAAATTTATTTATGATGGAACAACTTAACTATAGAAATGTACTGCTTATTTCAGAAGACTATATAAAGTCAAATTCTACATTAGATAACAATATATCGGGTAAATATTTACAAGCAGCCATCACAAGTGCTCAAGATGTAGAACTTCAGTCAACTATTGGTACTAAGCTATTGGAAGCATTACAAAAGAAATGTATTAATTGGATTGATCCTCATACTCCAGTTCATCCAATAGAACCTCCTGAGCCACTTCCAAGTGATTCTATTGATGATTCTGATAACTACAGATATAAAGAGCTATTAGACTATTATGTTCAGCCTTATTTACTTTATCAAGTACTTAGCGAGATAGTAATTCCTATATCTTATAAGCTTGGTAATTTTGGAGTTATGAGAACTGATGATGAGAAGGATATTGCTGCTGAAGCAAGTCAAGTAAATCAAATTAAGAAGTATTATAGAGATAAGGCGGATTTCTTTAAGACTCGTTTACAGGACTTTATAATTACATATTATAATGAATTCCCTGAGCTTTATACATATAAGCCATTAAAGGATATGTTTCCCAATCTTTACTCTAGCTCATCTTGCAATATTTGGCTTGGTGGAGCAAGAGGTAAAGGATGGAGCATTAAACCTGGAGAGGGACCTCTTCAAAGAGCTTATGATTTCCCTTCAAGTAATAATAAAAAGAGTAAGTAATTATGACCTACTATGAGATAATTAGCAATTTAAAAGCTTGTGCATTAGAAGAGCCAAACATCAATTTTGTAGGAAGTAAAGACATTTATGAGTTAAATAGCTTACCAACTATTGAGTATAATGTGTTCTATATAACGCCTAATACTTTTAGTGTAGATGAAGATACTATTACTTACTCTTTAAACCTATACTTCGTATCAAGATGGGATGAGACTGATAACAACCAATTGGAGGAACAGTCAGCAGGTATGCTTGCACTGCAAAATATAATTAATCGTTTTAATAACCTATATCCAGAAGTTGAAATAGCTTATCCTTTAATTTATACTCCATTCTATCAAAAGTTCAAAGATATTACCTGCGGAGTGTTTGTTAGAGCTGATTTCCAAGTTGACAACACACTGGGTACTTGCACTGATGATATGTAATGGAAAATAAATTAAATTGGTTTGGTAAAGTATTAGAATGGGTTGATAAATATGGACTGTGGAAAATAATTAAAGGTGGATTTGGATTTATATTTATTTCTTATGTAATAATTATAAGTACTAATCCAGGAATAATATATGATAGAGTTACAAACTATATAAAAACGGTCCATAATACTAATCAATTAATACGACAAGAAGCAGATCTTAAGGTTAGATATATCCTTAAAGATCTTTTAAATGATACGAATGCAGATAGAGCTTGAGTTATTGAGTATCATAATGGCACTTCAGGATTAGGAGGACTTCCATTTACTTATGGGATTATGAATAGTGAAGAAACAGAACCTGGAGTTGTTCCAGTTTCTAAACACTATAAAGATTTCCTATTATCTGATTATTTATTTATATTGGAAACATCTAAAAAAGGAGGATGATTTGGAGATGTTGAAGATATAAAGGAATTAGATAGGAGAATGTATTATACATTTAAATCTAATGATGTTAATAAGATTGCAATATTCTATTTAAAGTCAGAAGATAGAGATATTGGAGTTTTAGGATTATCTTATTGTGATAATGAGATGCCAGTTGATACTTGAGTAAAACTAAGAGATGCAGGAATTAAAATAAGTATAATTTTAAATAAATAAGTTATGAAATATTGGATGAAATATTTAATAGCAATAGTAATTATAATCTTAGTATGTTTAATGGTAAAAGTAATTCCATTTTGGATTACATTAGTACTCATAGCACTTGGTGCAGGGTGTCATTTATTTTACCGTTATGTTATGCTTAAAGATATTATTAAATAATGAAATATTTTACTATTAGTGAATTAACAAGATCTGATACTGCTTCAATTAAGCATATAGATAACACTCCAGATGAGAGTATAACAGAGCACCTGATAGAGTTGGTCGAGAAGCTTTTAGACCCAATAAGAGAGGGATGGGCAAAGTATTGTGATGACAATCAGCTTGGCAATGCAGGCATCAGGATTTCCTCTGGTTTTAGGAATAAGGAGCTTAATAAAGCAGTGGGAGGATCTTCAACTTCTGCTCATTTAACAGGGTATGCAGCAGACCTTCAAAATGTCTCTGGAAGTAGAGAAGAGTTTTATCAATTCCTATTAAACTTTTTGAAGGATAGAAATTTCGATGAATGTTTTATAGAAAAAAGTAGTACATCTCAGTGAGTGCATATTGCTTTATATAGTATTAAAGGATTACAACGAAGAAAAGTAGGTAAATTATATGTATAGTATATATGTTCATTTAAACAAGATTAACGGTAAGAAATATATTGGTATTACTTGTAAGAAGCCAGAAATACGATGAGCAAATGGTCTTGGTTATAAAAAACAGCCGTTTTGAAACGCTATGACAAAATATGGATGGGATAATTTTGAACATATTATAATTAAAGATAATTTGCCAGAACCTTGTGCTAAGACTTTAGAAAAAATTCTTATTCATAAATATAATACTAGAAATCCCAAATATGGATATAATGCTACAGATGGAGGTGACGGCACCTTAGGTATTGTATTCACTCAGGAAAGAAAAGATAAGATTAGAGCCAAATGTATTGGAAGACATCCATCAGAAGAAACTCGAAAAAGGATGAGTAATAGTCATAAAGGTAAAGATTTGAGTTATTTAAATAATTCTTTTGGAAATAATCCTAGAGCTAAAAAAGTAGGTGCATATAAAGATGATGTTCTTATTAAAGAATATGATTGTGCTGTTAGTGCTTCTTTAGATGTTGAAGTTCATAAAAATTCTATTTCTAAAGCAATTAGAGAAGGCTATAAAGTAAAAGGATTTAAATGGCAATATATTTAAAAATAGTATAGTTTATGGATTCCAAATCAAGTAAATTGCTTCATAAGACTAAGAGGAAAGTAAGAAGTGAAGAATATTTAAAGTACCAGAGATATATCCGCTCAAAGGAATTTAAGGCTATTAGAGAGCAAGTGAAGATATGTTTAATAAAAAAGAAAAGGAGGGCAAATAACCCTCCTTTTTGTTTATTCCATTATCTCAAATAATTTCTCATCTTTAGGTATTAATTCTCCAGTTTGTAAGTCTACTAAGAATTTACTATTTTCGGGAATTACATAAACGTAATTTACTCCATTTAAGCATAATTTATATGTAAAGTACTTCATATTAGTCATTATATGTTGTGTTAGGAATCTCTGGTTTTTCTTCTACTTCTTCCCAAACTAACCCTTTGTTTTGGTTCTCTAATTGAACTATTCTATATTCTAGTTCTTCAAGCTTTTTAAATAAAAAATCATCCATAATTAATCAAATTTTGAAATAAATGTAAAATCTCTTTGTGCTAATACTCTATCTATAATATCTCCTAATTTCTTAGAATTCTCTTTAAATTCATTCATTCACTTATCAAACTCCTTAATAGTATCTTCTGACTTTTTAAGAGTTTCTTTAATATCCGCAATTCTATTTAAATATGAATCTTGGTCTAATAATAATGTATCCTTTGCTTCTAACATCCTTTTCAGTTTTAGTTGATTTTCTAACTTCAAAATAGTGTTCAATATCTGTTGCCTTTGCAGTTTTCTTTATACCTAAAGTCTTATATACATCAGCAATCTTATTCTTCAATAAAGCTAAATTGTAGAACATACCATTCTGAATATCTCTTGTAAGTAATTTGGCAACCTTATTTGGCATATTTTTATCTGATATTTTAACAAGCTCCTCTTTAATATCTTTAATGCAATAACCCAAAGTTGCCATTCTTTCAAATCCCAGTTTATTAATTGCATCATTTAACCAAGGATATTTAATTAGAGCTTCATTTAATATAGGAGTTCCAACTTTAAATTTAGTTTCCCATTCAGCTCTTACATCTTTAATAAGCTCCTGAAATGACTTACTAGGAGCTTCAAGGTCTATCTTAATAGATTTATCTTCACATTCAGCAACCTTTATAAAGCCATTCTTTAGATATTCATTAGTAAGATTAACTCTTACAGAGTATAAACCTCTTGCAACCTTAAAATTGAATATATCTACTTTAGCCATATTTGGGTCAAATTCAAAGGTATAATCCTCATTAATTTGAATATATGTGTCACTTGTAAAGTCTGTAATCTTCTTACGAGCTACTTCTGGAAGCTGATTATATGATTCAACTGCAATCTTTGTTTCTTCAATATTCTTTAATGTATTATTTTTAAATGTATCATAATCTATCTCTGCATATCTTGTGGCTGAATAAAGATGAGTAATCCAATTTAAATATTTACTATTTCTAATTCTACCAGCAATCTGTTGAATTGAAGTAGATATATCTAAAAGAGTCTGAGCTTTAGAGGAATCACTAACTACAATAATTCTTCCATTTTCATCATAAATATCAGAACCTTCAAATACAGTAGAAGTCAACAAATTAATCTTCTTAGGTTCATCATTTACTGAAGAATTCTGAATTGGCAGTTTAGTTCTATTATTCTTAGAATATACTACTCTTGTGTTATCTGCTGTAAGTTTAGCCTTTAAAATAAGATTCTTTATAAAGTCAACAGAGTTAACAAATATATAAGCATTACCTTCAACATTTCCACTTAAAAATCCATTTATAAGCTTAATTGTGGAAGCTTCTACATTCTTGCATTTAACAGTCTGAACTTTAGTCTCGATAACATCATCCCATTCTTGTCTTACTAATGGCAGTTTAGACAATTCATCTAAAACAAATTCATCTTCTAATGGAGTTGCAGTCATAAATGTATATTCTTTAAATAGACTATATGTCTTTAATACATCTTTAATTGCATCTCTTCTAAGACTATATTGATTAAATAGTATATGATATTCATCAATTAATAAGCTATAATCTTTAGGATTTACCGCTTCTATTACTTTATAAAGAGAATTATAAGTAACAATGATTTTAGGGCATTTAACTGAAGATACATAAGCTTCAATGTCTGTCTTAGTAATACCTTGATAAACTCCAAAAATAGGCTCTTTACGTCTTTCATTAGGATATTGAGCAAGTTTATTCTCAACTAAGCTTACAAATGGAACACATATAACATAAGGCTTATCACACTCTAAAGCCATTGAAGTTCCACCACATCCTACTTTACCTTTGTCAAATAAGCAGTTAGTAGGTAATTCATTGATTAAATTATTTAAATAAGTTTTCATAATAGTAATTTTTAATAAGTTAATAAATTTTATATGTAACTTTTTTTATTTATCTTACTACAAAATATTAGTAAAAAAGTTACAGTAAAGGTTAAAATTAAACTGGGAATTAATCCCAGCTCAATTTTCAATATGGAAGTAGTTTTAGTTTGATAGTACAAATATACAACAATTTTTCTCAATCTCCAAATAATTTAAGCATTATTTTTAATAAATTTTTGGTCAAAATTCTAACTCACTAAAACTTAGTAGTTTATCTGATTCATATAAATCTAATGCTGATGGTTCCATATAGTAGATTTCAAAACATCTATCAAAAGAGCCTGAGTATTGTCTCTTTCCCTTAGATACATTATATTTGTTTTCTAAAGTTTGAACTACTATATTTCCGCCTTTATTTTGATTATATCCATTATTTAGGGAATTATATTTAGATATATAATATATTTCAAGATTATTTAGCTTTATAATTAAATCTTCTAAATTATCATCTAATTCCTCTAATATTTCTCATTTAAACTTATCTATTCCGTATTTTCTAAAAGCGTTATATAATGGATAATTATAAGCTTTATTACTTGGATCTGTACTTACAAACTTATGTTTATTCCATCTTTTGTTAATATTAGTTCTAGTTTGACCAATATAACACTTATTATTTATTGTATTAGTTATTTTATAAATATACCCTTTCATAGTTTATTATTTTCATATTGCAAATATATGAATAATTTTTTAATTATGCAAGAAAAATAAATGAAAAAATATTTGGAAATATGAATTTTTTGTTGTATATTTGTACTATGAAAGTAAGACATAATATTAACAATTAAACTTTATAAATTATGAAAACTAAACAAATTGAAGCACTTGAATATTTTCTTGATATATTAGATGGTAAGATTACTGAAGATGGTTCTATTGAGAAAGCTCAAGAATTATGTAATGAGGCATTAAAGGAGATTGAAACCAATGAAAAGGTAAAGAAATCCTCTTGGTTTTTTGGTTTAGGTATTTCTTTCTAATATATTTAATTATGAAAAAGATAAATAAAATATTAGCTGGATTATTAGTACTTAGCTTTATTATAGCTGGTATTAGAGTATATAATGCTTATGGAGAGTACCAAACTAAAACATTTGAGCTTAGATTAGAACAGGCAGAACTCCAGCATAAATTAGACTCTGTAATGTGGTATAATCCTGGAAGTTCAGAAGTATCTGAATTATATGAACAGTATTGTGATGTAACCTTAAAAATTCATAATGTAAGATAATGAAAACAGATATAAGAAGCTTAGTCTTTATAAAGAATCTATTTAAAGATAAATATAATATAGAAATAGAATGATGTAAAGACGATTATTCCAGATATGATGGAACATTTACTTGGAATAATATAGATTATATAATTGAAGTTAAAAGGAGAAGATTTAAATCCGATAAATATACAACTACAATTATAAACAGGGATAAGTTTGATATACTTAGTAAATGTAACTCTATATTAGTCATTATATTTGATGATGGAGTTTATATTTATAAAGATGTAAAAAGAGCTTTTATTAAAGATTCAATGAAATATGGAAGAAGTACAACTGATTTTGGAGGAGAATATAAATACTCTTTAAAAACAGAGTTATCTTTAAAGAAAGCAATTAAATTAGAAATAGACACAACTTTTAGTAATTATATAAGAAATGACGACATATAAGGCAATACCTGGATATGAAAACTATTTAATAGGAACTGACGGTTCGGTCTGGAGTACTAGAACCTCAGTTCCGAAAAATATCAAACCTCAACTCCAAAATAGTGGATACTATTATGTTACTTTATATAATCAGTTTGGGCAAAAGAAATATCTAATACATAGACTAGTGGCAGAAGTTTTCATAGGTAAAAGTGACTTATGTATTAACCATAAGGATGAAAATAAGCTAAATAATAACTTAGATAATTTAGAGTACTGTACTTATGAATATAACAATAATTATGGCAGTCATAATATTAAAGTAGGAATTTCTCATAAGAAAGCAATTAGACAGCTATCATTAGATGGAAGTTTGATTAAGAGATGAGATTCCGCAATAGATGCTGAACGGGGACTTAATATACAATCCAGAAACATTGTAAAAGTTCTTAAAGGTCAGCGAAAAACAGCTGGAGGGTTTATTTGGGAATATGAATAACAATGAAATAATAGAGAAATACTATCCGTTTATTATGGAGTTAAAAGAAAAATTTGGTGCAGATGACGATTGCACACAAATGGTCTGCATTGCACTTCTGGAAACATCTAATTCCAAGCTTCAGTCATTAGATAGTAAGAATGAGCTGAAGTATTGGATTACAAGAGTATTTAAGAATAATTGGTTTTCTAAGAATAGTAGATACTATTACCAATATAAAAAGTACTATGAAATATTTAAAGAGCCATTAGAACAACAAACGGATAATTTAGAGGATTGGTTAAATGAAGCAGAAGATTAATATTGATGATTTATTAATTGAGTATAACTTTGAAATAGATACCTTTACAGAGATGGATGATAGATTACTTGCAATTTATCCGAAATGAGAGGCATTAAATAGAGCAGATAAGACCATAATTATCTTATATGCTGAATATCGAAGTTATAGAGAAGTTGGGAAGATTCTGGGAATTAGTCATACGACTATAGCAAGGACAATAACTAACATTAGAAACAAAATATGTTATGGAAGTTTGGAAGAAGTATAAAGATTATAACATTGAAGTAAGTAATACAGGAAAAGTTAGGACTACAGAAAGAGATGTATTATATAAAGATGGAAGAAGACATCATTATGATAGTAAAGAGTTAAAACAACACATTATTAGGCAATACTATTATGTAACTTTAAGTATTGATGGTAAATCAAAGAATTTTAGAGTTAATAGGTTAGTTGCAGAATGTTTTATAGAAAATCCATATAATTTACCTATAGTGAATCACAAAGATGAAAACAAGTTAAATAACTCTGCAGACAATTTAGAATGATGTACTGCCAGTTATAATAATACATATAATGATTCTCATTTAAAAAGAGGTGTTAACTTACAAAACAAACGAAGTAAAAAAGTTTACCAATATAGTTTAGATGGAACTCTTATTAAGATATGGCCTTCTATAAGAGAGATACGTAGAGTAAAAGGATATGATAATGGTCAGATAAGTAAGTGTTGCAATAATAAATTAAAAAATAATATTAGCTATGGGTATATTTGGAAGTATTCTATTGATTAATTTTATAGTAATAATATATGTAATGTCTGGTATAGATGTTCTAATTAGAAAGAAGATATGGGAGCGTTTATATGGTAAAATGCCTTTTAATGAGAATTGGATGTCTAAACCTTGAGGATGTGAGTGGTGCTTAGGAACTTGAATAGGTCTTATAAGCTTATTTTGGTTGGGATTTACTCAGATAAATATATTCTTAGTGCTAGTTATTGCTTTTTATAATTTTATTATAAAGGATTGTATGATTCTAATTAAAGATATGATTACCAAACTAATAGATATAGTTTATAAATACTTGGATTAAAAATAATATATTTTAAATAAAAATGAAAGAATTAACAAAAGAACAGTATGAATATTTAAGTAAATTCGATAATAGGTTTAAATGTGCTGTTAGAGCTAACTATTGTCGTAATATCCAAAAGGAAGATACTGAAAGAATGAGAGCTATTTATGAGGAACTAATAGAGCAGCCATATAAAATGAATATAAGCTGTGGAACTTGTGTTCTTAACCTTATAAAGAGACTTGGAGTTTACTACTTTGAATATGTTGAAAAACTAAAAACTATTGAGGATGAAGGAGCAAATAAAGAAGAAAGTAGGGAGACCGAAAAAGGCAGAGGTAGAAAAGGAACAAATAGACGAAGTAAAGACTAAATATCTTTATGCTGCAAGGTTATTTAACAAAGGATGGTCAAGGAATAAAGTAAGTGAAGAACTTCAAAGTAAATATAATGTAAGCCAATCAACGGCCGCAAGATATATTGGAGAAGCTTATAAGATAATTGCTGAAAAGAATGATAACCTTATAAAAAACCTTAGACATATACAATTATCAAGATTGGAATCATTACTGGATACTGCTATTAGTAAGGGAGATATTAGAGCTGCAAATGAGATTATTAAGACTATAAATAGTATGTTTGGATTAAATCAACCTGAGACTATTGTAGCTATTCAGAATAATGAAGTCCAGTTTAAATTTGGAGATCCAATTAACAATGACAAAAATATATAAAGGATATAGCCCATTTATCTATCAATTAAAGGTACATACTGCTATGAATGACTCATATAGGTCTGGTAAAATCTTTACAATTAAAGCAAAGAGACAGGTAGGTAAATCGTTCTTAGCAGAAAATGAATTATTGAGATTCGCTATAAATTATCCTGGCAGTGTTAATTGTATAGTTGAACCAACTCTTGGACAATCCAGAAAGGTATTTAAAGAACTTGTACAAGCTGTTATAGACTCTGATATATTAAGGAGAAAGAATGAAACCTTATTAGAATTAGAGTTTAATAATGGCAGTTCTATACTATTTAGATCTGGGGAACAAATGGATTCATTACGAGGATTCTCCGTTAGTGGATTATTAGTACTTGATGAGGCAGCTTATCTTAAAGATGAAGTATTTGAAATTATTAAGCCTACCACTGATGTATGGAATGCTCCGATACTTATAATTAGTACTCCAAGGTTTAGAGAAGGATTCTTTTATGAATGCTTTAAAAAAGGCTTTGATGGCAATTTTAGCAAATATTATCAATCCTTTGATTGAGCATTAGAAGATACCTCTATGCTATTGAGTGAGGATAAACTTGAAATGTATCGCCTTACAACCTCTAAAAATAAATTTAGAACTGAATATCTTGGGGAGTTTGCAGATGATGATGGTTGTCTCTTTAATAATATATCTAACTGCATAATTGATAAAAAACCTGAATATCATAATCTTTATATTGGAGTTGACTGGGCTACTGGTTCTGGTAAAGACTATACTTGTATTACAGCTTTAAATGAAAATGGGCAGATGGTCTTTATAAAGTATTTTAACGACAAAACTCCAACAGAACAAGTTGATTTACTGACAAATATATTCACTGAGTATCAGGGATTTATAAAGATAGTTCAAGTCGAACAAAACTCAATAGGTTCAGTGTTTTATGATATCCTTGTAAAAAGGAATCCTAAATTACGGATAGTTAAGTTTTTAACTACTAATAAGTCTAAGGCAGCTATTGTAAATAAGCTACAAGCGGCATTAGAAAATGAAAAGATTGGTATTTTAAAGGATGATAAACTATTAAATGAATTAAGACTATATGAAGCCAGTTATAATCCAAAGACTGGAAATGTATCATATAATGCTCCATCTGGATTTAATGATGATACTTGTATATCTTTAATGTTAGCTTATGATGCTTTAAATACAAATAAAGGAACTTATAATATTGCAATTAAATAATGATAAAGAATTGGAATGAAATGGATTTATCTCATTATAAAAGACTGTTTGAGATAATACGAAAAGACTGGGAAAATGAATTAGATATGAATTTAGCTATGGTATCTGTACTTAGTGATATACCTATAGAAGATATAACTAATATGGAAGTAAACAAGCTGCAGGAATTTATAAATAATCTTAAATTTATAGAGACTCCATATAAGCCAAAAACCCCAGAAACTACTTATAATATTGGCAATAAGGAATATAAAGTCTTTTTTAATGTTAATAAGATGACGGCCAGTCAATATATTGACTTTCAGAATTTTTATAAGCAGTATGATGATTTTATGCCTAATCTAGCAGCTTGTTTCTTGCTACCTAATGGAAAGAAGTATGGAGAAGATTATGACCCTATTGATGAGGCAGAATTCTTAAATACTCATCTAACAATAGATATATTTTCAGACATAATGTTTTTTTTTGTAAACTTATTGCAAGTATCAACGCTGAGTACCCTACACTCTTCGGAAAGGGAGATGAAGAAGAGACTAAGGAAAACCAAGGACAAACTGGAAAGGAGGAAACTTCTGAAGAGCTTAATACAGACGAGACGATTAATCCTTTTACTCAAAAATGAAGCTGAATTATCTGAATAGATAAGGTAAGTGAAGTTACCAGATTTAATTGGCATCAGATATATGATATGCAGATTAAAGAGTTTCTTAACATTATATGCTATGTTATAGATAAAGCTAATGAAGAAAATAGACAGATTGAAGAATGAAAAAGAAAACATTAACTGTAACCTTTTTACTCATATTTGGTACTAAGATAATATAAAAAAGTTACATATAAAATAGGGAGTAAACCTCCCTATTTTCATTAGCTACTAATATATAAAATAATATATTTTAACAAAAATGAATATTCAAGAATTAAAGTTCTCAAATTTAAGTGAGCTATTAAGGAAGTGAGGAGATCTTATAATTTCTCTTTATAGAGAGGAATTAGTTAAAACCAGATCTGATGACACTGGAGCATTAGGTAATAGTTTAAACTATATAGTTGAGACTCAGGATGGAGACTATGAGGTTAATTTTAGCTTATTAGATTATTGAGAATATGTTGAAGAAGGCAGAGCTGCTGGTAAATTTCCTCCATTATCTGATATAAAGAGTTGGATTAAAACTAAGCCAGTAATTCCAAGACCTTATAATGGCAAGTTACCTACTGTAGATCAACTTGCATATTTAATTGGAAGAAAGATACATCTTCAAGGAACTCAAGGAAAACATCCACTTGCTAATACTATAGAATATATAGAGAACAACTATATGGAACTTCTTGATGATGCTATAACTAAAGACTTACAAGGACAAGTAGATTATTATTTATTTAAAAACTTTTAAAAATGGCATTTATACCAAGTAAATTAGGAATATATAATGCATCAAGGAGTTTTCCTGTTAAATGGAATAATCCTGGATGGGGAATTACTGGAGAATATGATTATTGGACTTGGGGAGATGATTATACTGAAGAAGGGCCTTTAAATGTAACTATACAGGATCCAAGTAAAGAAGGATGTACAATACAATTTTTATCTCCTACAACAATAACTACTGATTCTTCTACTGTATTTCATTTTTATCCTAGAGGCATTACTACTGCTTTATTAGAGGAAGATTTACCAATTAATTTACATAGTAAAGCTCCTGGATATTATCCTGCTAATGGCACCATTAAAGTACCAAATACTGGTGGAGAATATACAGTAGAGTATATATTAAATAGATCAGATATTATTAAATGAGATGCAGCAGTTGTTAATGCTACAGCTTTAGTTAATATGGAAGTTCTGGATTGAGATTCTTGCTCTATTAAGTTTAAAGTTACAGTAAGAGCTAATACTCAATGAAATACTGATTTAACTGCAACTATCCAATTAGGGGCTTATTATGATACTAATAAACTTATTAGTTATAGTTATGGCTTTAAGATTGAAAAGAGTAATACTCCTGAAGATTTAAAGTTAGTAGTAACTCCTTCTTCTGGAACTTATGGAGCAGCGGCTTTTGTTACTGAAGAATTTCATTTAAGTACAACTAAAACAGAAGAAACTATTACATCATTTAATGTTACCTGTCCACAAGCTAGTAATATTAAAAAGGATAGTGTTGATAACTATTTTGTATTAACTGTTCCAGAGAATAAAACTACTAATAATTTGGAGTTTAGTGCAATGGTTACTGCAACAACTTCTGGAGGTTATAATCTTGAAGCTACAGTTCCAATTAAACAATCTGCAACATCTTTAATGATTCCTAATACTAATTATGAAGTAAGTTGGACTGCATCTACCTTAAATATAACTGGTACAGGCTCAAACAACTTAGATGATGTTGTATTTAGCATTCCTGTAGGTTGGATTAGTGGACAGAAGTTATCTGTAAATTCTCAAGGTGTAGCAACTATTAGTTTGAACATTGCGGAAAATTCTGGATTATCTTCAAGAAAAGCAACTATTGGAGTATCTGTTATAAAGAATAGTTCAAGTATTATTAATTTATCTATTAATATTACCCAATCAGTTAAATCTGATATATCTCCAATTTGAAAAGATTATGTTTGGGAAGAGATTATTAGTTCAGATTTTATTGAATATCATTTAGATTATGCAGGGGATATGGTCTATGCTGGAAAAGCTTATAAATATCCAGAAACTGATAGAGTAGAGTTTTTATTAAATAATGTTGCTGAAAATTATATATCTAATGGTATTATATTTAATACTTCTAAAACAATAGTATCTCCAGAATATTTGAAACCATTTACATTAATAACTTCATCTGGAAATGAGAAACCAATTACTTTTTTCAATGATTGGAGTTATAAAGATAGAGATTTGACTAAAGGCACTATGTTAAGTGATCCTATTACTGGTTTAGTTGATCCAAGACAATATTTAGTAGCAAGTTGAATTTTACCAACTGGAACGGGAGTTGTTAATAGATTCTTTTATATAGATGGAACATCAACTGCTATAGATATTAGTTTAAATTCTGGAATTAATGGATATACATATACAGAAGATTTAAGCAATAAACTATGGCCTTGTGGGAGCTATTTAATAGTAGGATTTGTAGAAGACGGAAATATTAGTGATAGACAGATTAGATATGATATAGATACCACAGGTAAAGATTATGTATTATATTATACTAATTCAGCAGGAGGATGAGATTCATTACTTGTTGAGGGTAATGTTAGAAAGACTGATGAAATTAAATCTGAAACATATACTCGCAAAGTATTAAATACATCTCAAGAATTTGCAAGGAATAAGTATTTAAATACTATAACTTCAAGCTGGATTCTTTATACTGGTTATTTAAATGATATTCAAGCTTCTAAGATGTTTAATTTAATTGAAAGTACTAAAGTATATTTGCATAATCTTAAAGATAATACTATTACTCCAGTATTAATTACAGATACAAATTGTGAATATAAAACTTATACTAATCAAGGTAAGAATAAGTTCTACTATACAATTAATGTAGAAGCTTCTCAAGATACTTATCGTAAATAATTATGAGAAAGAATATTAAATTATTTATTGCAAATAAAGAGGTTGACTGTAGTGAGGGAATTAGTCTTCCTATAACATATACTGTTGAGGATTTCCAAAACCCCACTATAGTCAAGAACTCGTTTAGTAAAACGATTTCTATACCTGGCACAAAAAACAATAATAAGATTTTTGGAGAGATTTATAAATTAGATAGATTTCTCCATATAAAAGAAGGTGATTTCTCTGGAGTATATTTTGATCCTTCAAAAAGAGTTGACTTTGGAATCTATAATAATGGATATTTAGTTGAATCAGGATATATGCAGTTAAATAGCATCTCTATAAAGCAAGCAGTTATTACTTATAATATTACTTTATATGGAGGATTGGGAGATTTCTTTTATGGACTTAAATATAAAGAAGATGGTACTATTAGAACTCTAGCTGATTTACAATACTTTGTAACTGATAAAGATGGTAATGTACTTCCTACCGATACTGAAATGAATTTCTACATTAATAAAGATTTTGTAAATACTTGTTTTAATTGGAGTAAAGTAAATGACGGAAGTCAAATTTATGATTTTTTAACATTTATTCCTGCATATAACGGTTTATATGAAAACTTTGATAATGAAACTTGTTTAATAAATACTAATGGAGATAATTTATTTCCTACTAGTAAGACCGATTCAGGAACTACATACACACCTTATAATGGATATGGATTAGCTAAATTAAATAGAGCATATACAGAATGGGAGATGAGAGATCTTAGAAGTTATATGCAAAGGCCAGCATTAAAATTAAGTAAGTTAATAGAAACTATATGTAGAAAAGAGAATTCTGGATATGATGTGATATTTGATGATAGTTTCTTTAATTATTCAAATCCATATTGAAATAAAGCGTTTGTTGCATTACCTTTATTAGGATCTACTGAAGATGAAGAATCAGATAATATTACAGAGAATGCTAAACTTACTAAATATAATGATTTGTTTTGGTGTGGATTAAAACCTGGAGGAACAACTACTTCAGTAAACTGGGGTAGATTTAGTGTTACAGGGAGTGATGTAATAGTACCTGGGGAAGGCCAAGTAATTGATTTATCTGCAACTCCTGCTAATACTCTTGTTAATATTAATGTTGATTTTCAGTTATTCTATAATGCAAATGTTTCAGCAGGTAATGATTTATATTTATCTTATGTAAGGAACGGAAGAGCTGGAAATGCAGAATATACGAATCATCCTTATAGAACTTCTGTAACAGCCCAAATATTAATATATGATGCTGAGGATACTGGGAGTAAACCTATTGCATATTCTCCTTTATATAACTTTACAAATAAAATAAATACTCAAGTTCAATCTGGGCCTGGCACTTGGTTTAATTATTATCCATTAACTGATGCACCTGTAGAAGCTATTTATGGGCATTTTGTAAAAGATAGTGGAAATAGGTATTATTTTAAAAGTGATAATAATACTAATACTTTCAGATTTACTGTAAAAGATATGCCTAAAGTTAATAAGATTTTAGTGAATATACAAATTGCAAGAAGAACTGAAAGTTTATATAACCAAGATGCAGTATGACAATCAGATAATATGCATCCTAATAATGTCACAGCTAATAGAGTTGCTGGATGGTCAGAATTTTTATATGATGAAGATCAGTATACATTAAAAGCTTCTTGGCCCTCAACAGTTACTTCCGATGCTTTAATTACTAAGCAGAAATTATTAAAGACAGAACAATCTCCTGTTGATTACTTATTAAGTTATGCAAAACTATTTGGATTGTATTTTACAAAAGATATTGATAGTAAAACAATTAGAATATATACTAGAAATAACTTTTTTAAGAATGTAATTTCAGATTGGAGTAAAAGAATTGATTATTCTAAAGACTTTAATGTAAATCCAATATTATTTGATAAAAAGTGATATACTATGTCATTAGAAACTCCAGAAACGTATTATGCTAAGAAGTATGATAGACAGTATGATATAGACTATGGTCAGCAAAGATTAAATACTGGATACAATTTTAATAGTGATAATACTGATTTATATTCTGGAAATATATTTCAAAATGTGGTATCTGCTAGAGATGCAGACAAGTATTTTAGAAATTTCTTTAATTCTGGAAATACTTATGTACCCGCATTTATGAATGATAATATTACATATAGTTTATTTAATAGAACTTCTACAGAAGTAAAAACTAGTGATCAGGATTTATATGGAGCTAATTTTATAGACCAAGGTAAGACTACAGAATGGTGGGATGTTCCTGGAAATGATATATTTGCAAAAACTTGTTTTTACACATTAGACAATAATGAACAGAGTCTTGAGGAAATAAAGAGTGCTTTATTGTTTTATAATGATACAGTTAGTATGAATGATATAGCTGGCAATCCAATTAATTATTGAATTACAGATGATGTTACTGAAATGTCAGTTCTTAATGATGGTGAACCTTGTTACATTTATACTACTAGTGAAAATAATTCTGCAGGATCAAAAATTGCAATTAAAAGAACTACATTACCACAATTTATAAGATATACTATTTCAAGTAACTTCATATCTTCATCTTGAGATTTTGGGGTTCCAAGAGAAATATACATTGATAAAGTTAGTTATTTAGAACAATCTACTTTATATAGTAGATTCTGGAATAAGTTTTATAATGATCAATTTGATGTAAATACTAAAAAAGTCACCTGCTTTGTAAGATTAGATGATTTAGATGTTAAATATGATTTACTTAGACAATTCTATTATTTTGAAGATTCATACTGAGTACTTAATAAGATTGATGCTTATGATATTAATTCAGATTCTACTGTTAGATGTGAATTTATTAAAGTTCAAGATATTAATAGTTATTTAGCTGGAATTCAAAATTTAGGTGAGTATATATCATTTGACGATTCAGATCCAATAGTAGATTATAAAGCTGGGACTAAAAAGATTACAGTTACTTCTAATATTCCTTGGGAATTAGGATGATATAGTCCAAATGAAATTGTAAGCATTACACCTGAATCTGGGCAACCTGGAGAAACAGAATTAACAGTTACTTATAATGAGAATACTAAATATGACCAAAGAAGTTTCTATTTTAGTCTTTATAAACAAGGAGGCGTAGATGGTCCTAAATGTATGTTTACTCAAACTCCAGACCCAAATAAAGCTGTTCTTATTACAGGCAAATTAGAAACTCCAAGTGGCACTATACCAACTGGAGTAAATCAGATACTTACAGAAAACGATAACTTCTTGAATGTGGCTTATATGCAGGATAATGGAAATTATAGAATATATGCTCAAAATGGAGTTCAGTTTAAATTTGAAGTGACTGATGGACCTACAGGAACAGTTAAATATACAGAGAATTTAACACTAACAGAAGATACTGTTAAAAATATTACAATCTAATGGCACAAACAGAAATTAAAAAGGTTATTAGTATTGATACTAAGTCAAGTAATAAGTCAATAAACTCTTTAAAGAAAGATATTGATGCATTAACTAATTCGCTGAATGATTTAGAGATTGGTACTAAGGAATATAATGAAACTCTTTCATTACTTGGTAAGAGACAATCAGAATTCAATAAAATTAATGAGCAGATAGCAAGATCTTCAAGAACTACTGCTCAAAGGTTTGAAAGTGTAGCTAAAATATCCACTGGTTTGGCCAGTGGATATGGAGCTGCAACAGCTGCCATTACTTTATTTGGGAAAGAATCTGAAGATTTAACTAAAGTAATGGTTAAGTTACAGTCATCTATTGCATTAGTACAAGGTATTGGAGGTATAAAAGATTTATTAGAAGAATTGCCTACTTTAGGTAATTGGTTTAAGAAATTAACTGATTTTATTTCCCCATTTAATACAGGATTGAATAATGCTGCCAAAAACCTTAATCAGATTGATACATCTAAGCTTAATAGCATTGGCACATCTGTTGGTAATGTTGGAACTGAATTAGGTAATATCTCTAAAGTAGTCAAGGATTTAGAAGGCACCAATATTAATTTTAAAGGAGGTATGATTCAAGGAGTAATGGGCACTCCTGCTGAAATATCTGCTACTAATAAGAGTGTATCTAATACGATTCCGATTATAGGTAAATTAGGAGAAACTGCAAAAAAGTCCTTTGAAGAAGTAAAACCTACATTTACTACAGTTGCTGAATTTTTAAAGGAAGCAGCAAAAGAGACTGGAACTCCAGCAGAGAGAATGCAGAAAGCTGCTAAACGTTTAGGTGTAGATCTTGCTGAATTAAAGGAAAATGTAGAAAAAGGCATTCCAACTTTGCGAAAAGGGGCAGAGGCTCAGAAAGCAATGGCTGAAGCTTCAGAACAAGCTGCTTCTGGAGTAGGTAAAGTTAAAACTGCACTTAAAACTATTGGTAATGTAACTGTATGAATTGCATTAGCTACAGCTATTGGAGTAGCTATTAATAAGATAATAGAGTATATATCCTCAATAAAATCAGCTGAAAAGGAGGCTGCTGAATTTAGAAAGTCTATTACAGATACTACTAATCAGATTGCTTCTAAATCTATAGCTATCTTTAGAGAGTTACAAATAGCTTACGAAAGGGTTGGAGATTCTGCAGATGCTAAGCGTAAGTTTATAGAGCAATATTCCGATAAGATTAAAGAGACTGGTTTAAATATTACTAATGTAAAGACTGCAGAAGATGCGTTTGTAAATAATACTGGTAATTATGTAGAAGCATTAACTGCAAGAGCAAAAGCTCAGGCTATTGAACAGGCTGCAATTAAGCTTTATGAGGAGTATTTAAATAAACGTACTGAACTGGAGAATCAAATTTCTGATACAAGCTTTGGAGAGGCATCTGCTTGGCAGGCTTTTAAAGCTACAGCAATGTTCTGAAAAGATTATTCAAATACAATTTATGAGTATACAAAGCAAAATAAAGAGAATACTTATAAACAGTTGGATGATTTAAATAAAGACATTGAGAAAAGGATTAAAAAGCTATTTGAGGATGTAGCAGATACTAATAAAAAGTATGGTGGGTTCTTTAATATTCCAACTATTACAAAGAACACTACTGAAGCTAAGAAGGTAATAAATGAATTTGATGAATGGCTTCAAAAGAGATTAGAGGATAAAGACCCAGTAGATGAACTTGAAGATGAATATATTAGACTATTAGCACTAGCTATTAAAAATAATAGAAGTATTGAAGAAGTTGAGGCTTGGCATCAAGAAGAGCTGAAGAAAATTAGAGATAAAGCTAGAGAAGATGAAGAAAATGCAAGAAAAAGTGCTGCGGATAAAGCTTGAGATGATCTGCAGACTGAGTTAAAAAGAATGCGCGAGGCAAGGTATGATATAAAAGATACATCTTTAGAAATTCCTAAAACTCAATATACACAAGGATTTGCCAAAATATTTGGATTAAGTGGTGAGTTCTCTTATTCAAGCAAAAAAGACATAGAGGGATATAAAGATCGTTTATTAGGAACAGATACTGAAGAAGGTTCTATAGATAAATATCATAATCAAATAAAAACAAGATTGGAGGAGCAGAAGTCTTTTCTATTAAAACAATTAGAAAATGAGACTTTAACAGCTGATCAGAGAAAACTTATTAAACTAGAATTAGATTCTATTGATGAGCAATTAACTGAAAATGAAATAGACAGAGAAAATAAGAAAAACAAAGTTAGAGAAAATGTTAATAAGCAATATCAAGAATCTATAAAAGCTCGCCTTGATCTAGCATCAAAGGTTGCAGGAAGTATGGCAACTATATGAGGAGAGGAAAGTAAAGTAGGTAAAGGATTCGCAACAGCTCAAGCTTTAATTGATACATATAGTGCAGCTAACAGTGCTTATTCTGCAATGGCTGGTATTCCAGTTGTAGGTCCAGCTTTAGGTGCTGCCGCCGCTGCTGCAGCAATTGCAGCTGGTATAGCTAATGTTAAAAAGATCTGGGAAGTAGACGAAACTAGTGGAGCATCTGCATCTTCTGCTTCTGCATCTATTGCAGCACCTGCTGCTTTAAATACTGCTCCTGTAGAATATACTCGAAACTTACTTGGAGATAAAGAAACTGACCTTTTAAATGAACCTGTTAAGTGTTATGTTGTTGAATCTGACATTACTTCAGCTCAAACTAAGGTAGCAGTTACTGAATCTAATGCTTCATTCTAAAAATATTTAGTGTAACTTTTTTATTCTTATTAACTACAAAATATGAGTAAAAAGGTTACATTAGATATTCTAAAAATATTACAAATTTATAAAGTGCTATATATTAATAAAAATGGAAATTACTTATAATGATCTTCCATTATTTCAGGCAGTGATTACTGATGATTGTGATGGAATAGAATATGTTGCTTTAACAAGTAAACCAGCTACACAAGTTAACTGGGTTGCTTTTAGTAATTCTCAGAAGTTCTCGATGGATGAAGATAAGCATTTAGTAACATCTTGCTTAATGTTAAGTGATACTCCAATTTTCAGACGAGATGAGAAACTCGGAGAATACTACATACAGTATGATAAGGAAACTCTTCGTAAAATGGCAGAGAAGATGCTGTATGATAAGAGAACTACAGATGTAAATATTGAACATTTAGAAGATTCTGATTTAAATGGAATTACTCTACAAGAAATCTATGTAAAGGATATTAATAGAGGAATATCTCCAGTTGAATTCCAGGATGTTCCTGATGGTTCTTTATTTGCCACTTATAAAGTAGATAATCAAGTTATTTGGGATGCAATTAAAGCTGGTAAGTTTAAAGGGTTCTCAATTGAAGGTTTATTTACTTTAGAAAGAAAGTCTGATGAATATGACGAAATAAAAGAGATCCTTAATATGATTAAGAAGATAAAAAGAGTTAAACATTAAAATTATTAATTAAATGAGCAAATTCACAAGAATCAAGCTTGAATTGGCTAAAATGCTTGCAAAGTTCAGTGATCTGAAAACTTCAAATGGAGTCTTAACTTGGGATTCAGATGAAGACTTACGCGCTGGTATGGATGTATATGTTCAGGATGAGAACGGAGAATACAAACCTGCTGAGGATGGTGAGTATGTAACTGAGGATGGAAAGACGATTGTTGTTAAAGACGGTAAAGTAGAGTCTGTAACTGATCCTAAAGCTGAGGTTGATCCAGAAGAAGCAGCTAAAGCAGAAGTTGATGCTGCTTGTGGAAAACGCAAGGTAGAAACTGCTGAAGAGTCAGTTGATCCTGAAGTAGCTACTGATGGAGATAAAGAAACTGTAACTGATGCAATTGATGCAATTCATCGCGAAATTAATGAGCTTTATGACATTGTTGATAAGCTTGTTAAGAAAGTAGCTGAATTAGAGGGTAAATCTGAAGCTACAGAAAAGACGGTTGAAAAGATGAGCAAAATGAGTGCTGCATTTTCAGCTGAGGAACAGATAGAAGGTAAAGCTTCAATAATGACTGGCAATCCTGTTATTGATAAAAAGCTTAAAAATATCCAAGGAATGTTTGAGTAATGTACCATTATATTTATGAAATTCAGCCTTTAATGCCTGGATGGGAAAACACTTACTATATAGGCAAGCATAGTACTGATGAAGATCCATTTAATAATAGCTATGCAGGAAGTGGCACTATTCTTACTAATTACTATAGTAAATATGGCAAGATTAAAGATGTTACTTACAGAAAAGTTATAATTGAATTTAATGATTCTTCAAAAGATAATGCTTTAAGAGAAGCTGATATTATAGGCGATTGTTATAACACCGATAAGAGATGTTTAAATCTTAAACCAGGAGGTTATGGAGGAATGACTCCAGAAATAGCTATTAAAATATCAGAATCTTGCAAAGGTCGTAATCCCTGAAATAAACACAAAACGGGAGTATATAATGCTGAAACTACAGAAAGACTTAAAAATATAGCTATAAATAGAGAGTTTACTTCAGAGACAAGAAAAAGGATGTCTGAATCTCATATAAATAAAGGTACTAAATCAATCATTATGCTAGATTTAGAAGGAAATATAATTAAAACTTATCCTTCAATTAAAAATGCTGTTTTAGATGGATACTGTAAAAGCTCTATTCTTAGAGTATTAAACGGAAAATATAAACAGCATAAAGGTAAAATATTTAAGTATAACAATTAAAAAAATTTTTAAGTATGGCAAACCCCGTAATGACGAGTTTAACTAGTTACGTAGAACAGCGCAGGCTTCCATTGATAAAAGAGGCTGTATTAAAGGCTAAGAGTGCTTCGTTGTTCAATCTTCAAACTGACATCAAAACTAGTGCTGCTCTTAACCTGTTATCAACTGCTATTCAGTTTGGCGATGGCCTAGCTTGTGGTTGGGATGAAGCTGGAACTCAGACTCTTTCTCAGAGAATTCTAGCTACTGGTAATATTAAGATCAATATGGCATATTGTGATAAAGAGATGCTTAAATACTGGACTCAGTATCAAGTACGAGTAGCTGCTGGTCAGAAGACGCTTCCTTTTGAAGAGGATTTCGTAAACGCAGTAGTTGAGAATGTTAAGGCTGCTATTGAGACTGCTATTTGGCAGGGTGATACTACTTCTGCAACAAATAACCTGAAGTATTTTGATGGTCTGTTAAAGATCCTTGGTGCTGATGCTGGTACAGTTGATGTAGTAATTACTGGTGCATCTGCTTATGATGACATTATGGCAGTTTATAACGCTATTCCTGAGAAGGTTCTGGAAGGTGCTTCTATCCTTGTAGGTGCTGATACTTTCCGTAAGTTCGTTAATGAATTAGTTGCAAAGAACTACTATCATTATAGTGGTGAGAATCTTAATGGTGAAATTTATCTTCCTGGTTCACAGGTTAAAGTAATTGCTGTTAATGGTCTTAATGGAACTGATAAGATTGTTGCTGGTCAGTTAGATAAGAACTTCTTCTATGGTTGCGATATGATGAACGATGAAGAGAAGTTTGAATTGTGGTATTCACAAGATTTCCGCGAATTTAGATTAGCTATTGAATTTAACGCTGGCGTACAGGTTGCATTCCCTGATGAGGTAGTTCTTGGTGCCAAAGCCTAATTTCAATAGAGTTTAACTTTAAATAAGATTGAAATTATATGGCTTGTTTAATAACTATCGCTGGTATTACCCTGGATTGCGAATCTTCGCTTGGTGGTATCAAACAGGTATGGATTACTCAGTACGATAATGTTAAGAGTGTAACTGTAGATGATGAGACTAATCAAATCTCAGCTATTACTATTGAAGCTGATGCTAAATGGTATAATTACCAATTCCGCAAAGGTACTGGTTCTCTAACCTCAACATTGAACGTTGACGAAACTGCAGGAACCAACTATGTAAGTAATGAGCTTGCTCTTGTATTTACAAAGATGGAGACTAAGAAAAGAATCGAGATTGCTGCTCTTTCTATTGGACAACTTGTAGTTGTTGTAGAAGATTCTAATGGCAAATACTGGTTCTTAGGAAAAGATGACTATGTAAGCGCTTCCGCTGGTACGGGTGTTACTGGTACTGCAAAAGGTGATCAGAACGCTTATACGCTGACTTTAGCTACTGACTCTGAATCATATCCTTATGAGTTGAGTGCTGAAGCTATTCAAAGTGTTGTAGGTGCTTAACAACAGAAGAGGGGCGAGTATTAATTTACTTGCCCCTTATTTTGTTTATATACCACATAATTAATAATTTATATTTTATAAAAAATAATATGGCAATAGTATTCACTTCAGAACCAGTAGCTAAAAATACCACTACTAAAAATTTAGATTTAATTAAAGCCGCTGAATGTAAATTACAAGAAAAATCTGTAGAATATGCACAGAATGCAGAGTTTGAAGTATTACCAGATGAAGGATATGATGGGATGTCTAAGGTAAATGTATCAGTTGATGTAGTAGTTCCAACAGTTCAAAATAATAAAGATGCTTCTATTACTTCTAATGGCACTATTGAGATTCTTCCAGATAGTGACTATGATGTTATGGAGAAGGTAACTGCTACTGTAAATATTCCATTACAAGATAAGCACATTTCAATAGACAAAAATGTATCAATGACAGAAGTAACTCCTGATGAAGGATATTCTGGCTTATCAAGAGTTGAAGTTGATGTAGAAATACCAGTTGAGGATAATAAACAGGTTACTATTACTGAAAATGGAACTACTACTATCATTCCTGGAGATGGATATGATTATATAGAGATGTGTGATGTAATTGTTAATGTTCCTACATATAATATAGAAGATAATGTTACTAGAAGTCTTTTTGTAAGCTCAGATGGACCTCAACTATTTACTCCTTCATCAGGTTATGATGCAATGAAGAAACTAACAGTACAAGTTTATATACAACAAAGTATTGAAAATCCAGGAGTAAGTTTAGCATATTATCAACAGAATAGTGTTCCTGATAATATTGTAGGATGGGAATCATTGACTGATGGAAGTTATAAATGTGCTTCTTCAGAATTAAAAACATTTGATAAAACATTATCTTCATTAAATATAGGATCAAATATGTTCTTATATTGTTCAGGATTAGAGGTCTTTTCGTCTGATTTAAGTGCATTGACGGAAGCAGAGAATATGTTTGTCAGTTGCTATAATATTAAAGATATTACATTAACTGGAACATTAGATGTTGATTTAAATTTAGGAGGTACTAATAGTAGTAGAATAACAGTAGATTCATTAATGTCAGTAATAAATGCATTAGTAGATTTAACAGGGCAAGTAGAAAAAACACAAACAATTGGATCTGCAAATCTTGCAAAACTAACAGATGAACAAAAAGCAATTGCAACTAATAAAAACTGGGTATTAGCATAATGGAACATTTACATATTGAAACTAGTATATTTATAAAGTTATACTCTGATGAAGGATATTTTATCACCTCATATAAAGAAGGTGATGATATTAAAGAGTATAGTGCATCAACTATTTTATATTGCCCTTTAACCTTTGATATATCTATTTATAGGGTTATTGATGCAGAAACAAATGAAAGATATTTAAAAGAACAAGAGGAATCTTATAAAAATAAATAATATGGCAAACGAAACTGAAAAGACAATTCTTCCTTATCTTAATGTCCTTGAAGTCGAAACAATAGATAAGTCAAATGTGACTAAAGTTATTGTTATTGACAAGGATGATGAAGTTAAGGTTATGGATGGTTCTCAGTTAGCTACTAATAGCTATTTTGATCTTCAGGATAAACCTGAGATCAATAGTATTGAGTTAAATGGTAATATGACTTCAGAAGAGTTGGGATTAGCGTCATCTGAAGATATTGTTACTATTAATTCTGAGTTAGAGCAAATAAAGAGTACTATTCCAAGTGCTGAAAATATTGATAATCAGATAACTGAACGATTAGCTGATTATCCAACTAAAGAAGAGGTTACAACTGAAATTTCAGATGCAGTTGCCAATAAAGCCGATAAATCTGAGATACCAACAAAAACTTCACAATTAACTAATGATAGTGGGTTTATTAGTAGCTTAGATGGATATGCTACTGAAAAATGAGTTGAAGATAATTATCTTACAAAAGAAGCTACTGAAAGTGCATTAAATTCTAAACAGAATAAATTAAACCAAGGTGATGGTATAGTAATTGAAGAGAATACTATTTCTGCAGATTATAATACTATTCGTAACAAACCATCTTTAAATGGAACTGAATTATCTGGAGCAGCTTCAATCGTACCTGCCATTAATATTCAATCAGTCCCATCTAAAGTTACTTTAGCTCCTGTATTTGGTAATCAAACTGGAGAAGCAGTTGAACTTCCAATATATAATACAGAGACTAACCAAGCTGGTATTGTTAATGGTCCTCTATATGCACAATTAGCAGATAAATATACCAAAGCTGAAATTGATGCTTTAAATACAGCTATTAATAAAGAGATAGCTTCAAAACAGGAAACGCTTACAGCAGGAAAGAATATATCTATTATAGATAATGTAATCTCTGCTTTTGAGAATCGTTTCTTACTTAATTTAGATGAGAATGATCCTGTAAGACAGAAACATATCTATGACTTTATTAGAACTAATCTGGACTTCTATTTATTCTGCCAGATTACATATAAAGGTGATATTATAGTTATTCCTGTTGCAACTATTGAGCATCCCGAAACTATTGATTTATATGGCTATTATTTCCAAGATAATGGTGTATTAGTAACAATTAATGCTATTATAGTTAATAATGGTCAAATGACTGTTAAGACAACAGAAGTTGATCTTACTAATAAAGGCTATACTAAAGATGAAGTAGATGAGAAACTTGCAACTAAGCAAGGCGTATTTACTCCCCAAGCTCCATTAGCTTTTAATGAAGATAAATCCCAATTATCTGTAGATTTATCTGGATATCAACCAGCTGGGGACTATGCTTTAAAAAGTGAAATTCCAACTAAAGTTAGTGAGCTTACTAATGATTCCAACTTTGTAACTGAAGCAGAAGTTTCTGGGGATTTAGCAAATAAAGCAGACAAAACTTATGTTGATGAACAGCTTGCCACTAAACAGCCTGTAGGAGATTATGCAACAA
>OHAY01000751.1_pt1 | contig 32777 bp, 31 predicted proteins | sample 1577191 | NCBI WGS metagenome assembly OHAY01 (sample SAMEA3541504, study PRJEB24748) | human gut metagenome | biome: human gut; feature: human-associated habitat; material: faeces | place: China | collected 2012 | reverse complement strand
TTTTGCCCGTAAATCAAGGCTTTTTCAAAGAAGTTAGTATAGTGCCGTGGCAGATAAAAAGGATTTTTATTTTATCTTGCATATCGTTATTTCCCTTTTCTTCTTCCAAAAATATTAGCAAATTAGTATATTGCTTAATAGAATACATATCTGCTCCAATAAATTTCCATGATTCTTTAAAATCACCTTTTACAGAAAGCAAAAATTGCACATAAGCTCCAAAAATAGCTCCACATTGTTCTTATATTTTCTAGCAAAATCATATGTCTCATACACCTTTTTATCATCTGCAATATTTTGCTTATCATATAGCCCTAATCCAAAATACATTCCATATAGTGCACTCTATATGGAATGATTTTAATAGAAATTAGCTATCAGATAAAACCTTGGAGACCCTTTTATGCCAAAGAACAGTACTACCATATCTCCGCAAAGTGAGATCCCTTGCCCTCTAAATATGGCAAGAGAACTTCTAGAAGTGTTTCTTAGAAACTTTACATATTCTCTTTATATCATTTATACAATGAATCGATTTTCGTTGTTCTCAGATAATTTATGAAAAAGGAACGATTACCTTCTTTTATTTCATCAATAGTTAGTTCTGAACTCCAAATAAAGTTTTCTCCAATAGTATTGCTAGCGGAAAAATCCATTTTTATTGGTCATTGTCTTTCAATCGCATAAATAAGGTATAAATTGTTTGTTTTATCTAGAAAATCCTATAAAATAAAAACTTTTTATGATGCATTAAACATAAACATTGCCGTGACAAAAGAAAAAGATTTTTAACAAAATGTAATCTCTCCAAAAATACCGCATTATATCTTGATTTGCTCCGGTTTATCGCCCAAATTTTCGAGTGTATTTTATTTTTACTGTTACAGAAATATCGGAATGAACAAAATAGTTCATACTAATGCAAACAGTAGTAGTAAAATGATAGTAAATCCAAGGTTATGTTCCTACCATTTATTTTTCCTCAATATTAGCTGCAACAATGGTATCTCTAAATTTGTTGTCATTTCCAACAGTCACACTATTATCATTAAAAACCATCACGTATAAAGTGTTACGAATATTATCTAATTGTTCTTCGTCTTTAGAATCAACATCAATATCGAATTCATCCAAATTTCCAAACTCTTTTTCGAGTAATAATAACATGTCTAGAAGAATGTTCTCTACATGTGGTATAATATCCATTATCTGCATTTTATCATAAACTACTTCCCCAAAAGCAATCGAAAATAGTGGATTGCAAACAAAATTTTCAATTGAACGGTAAATATCAGTTGGCACATTTTTGGCAAATCTTGTATTTGGGTCTTTTAACATCTGTTCTAAAGTAGAAATCCCTTGTTTCATAGATGCCGTTAAAAGCATGTTCCTTTGCTCTTTTGGCATCTTACCTAATGGAATAGACACATTGCTATATTTTACATGCTGTCTCATTGTTCCAACAATATATGTGCCCACAAATTCACCTAAAAACATCCTGTATTTAGGAATCTCATTTTCTTCCTTATATCCCTCTATTTCGCAATTAATCCATTTTAATATTTGCTCATCACCTAATAATTTTATTAAAACTTTCGTCCTCTTAAGTGCTGTTGACAAATCACAATTACTATTAGCCAAATCTTTGATTATCTGACTTCTTGCCATCAAAACCACCCCTCAATAAATTGAACAATCTGATTCCAAAACGAAAATAAAAGAATAAAACCTGCAATCACAGAAATAGCAACACCTGTAATATATGGATGTCTTTCATTAAAACGTTCTTTTTTCCCCGAATTATTAAAAGTTACATTGTCACCAATTGTTGTATTTTGTATTTTATTATTATCGCCAATGTTAACACTCATTTTATCCCCTTACATCAGCACTTCGCCGATATCACTATATGTTGAAATTTCTGCTTTATTTTTCACTACTTTTCAGATCTGTATATTCCTTAAGAAAATCATTCTATTTTTACAATATAGTGCCTCTTATCTCTATCCTCTTATAGCATTAACAATAGAATCCGTATTCCAGCCAACAATCACATCCGCAGCATCTTTTACTGTTCTTGACGTATTTTCTGCTCCCCACGGTTCAATAGCAATAATCCTTTTATTCATGCTTCTGGCCAGCTCAATTTCAATATTAATCCATTTACTGTATGTAGCATATACACCAGCCATGATTAATACGCAGCTTGCAGGCTGTATTTGCTTTCTAATAGCTTCTTTAAGCTGGTATTCATAAGGTGCGTTATGTATAGGATCATTCTTAGGTACTGAATAATTTTTATAATCAAAATATGGTTTTGCATTCAGTAAATTTACAAGTTTTTCATACGCATCCGAATAAGCCCATGAGTGGCTGATAAATAAATTGTAAGTCATAAAAGCATCATCCTTCCTATTTTTTTAATTTTAGTACAAGTATCAATACCATTGCAACGGCATATATAGCAATAAAAGCATATGGCAAAGCCTTCTCAAGTTTTGTACCATCCATATACTTTTTGTTTGCAATCAATCCTTTCCACTCCTCATTAAATGGTTTTACTGGGAGTTTATCTTCAATCTCATTAATAACTTTGAATTTTTCAGTATTCAAAGACTTATAGTTTCTGATAAAGAGTAGCCATATAATACAAGTAACAATTCCTGCTACAAGTATAAGAATCGTCTTCAAATCCCATGTAACTGACACTGCTGTTACAATTGCTAAATTTAGGGTTACAAATATGCTGTTCATGGCATCCCTGCGCTGACTTACAGAATTTGCCATTTCAACGCAAGTCTGCCACTGTGACAATATTAATTCAATTTTTTCATCCGTATCTTTCAAATATACCACCCCTTAGAATATGTCAGCTATCGGCTTCCAATGATCGTCAGCCATATCTATAGCAAATTTTGTATTGTTAATATACAAAAAATTGTCTTTATCTCGAACAAATCCCCATTGTAACTTATACTCTGCTGCATAATTCTTAAAGGCATTGAACTTGTTCCCAATCTGAGTATCAATATTTTTATTCTTGCCCTTGGTCTCTCCGCCCTTAGTTTCAATAACCCAAACTGTACCATCTTTTTTCATGACGATATAATCGACATAGAATAACCATTGACGCTGAATACCATCCTGATAAACAATTGAAAAATATTGCTGACCACTGTCACCATTCTTGTAAATCCATTCGATGTCATCTCGATTTTCACAATATTGTTCAAAAAGCATTTCGCAGGTACTTCGAACAAGGCTTGTAGCATAACCGGAGGTATATTCATGGTATGCATTGCTGAGATATTCAATCTCATTCTTCACACCTGGATCATACTTAAAAAAGTCTTGTTCCGGTATATGAAATAGTGCAGTTTTTGGTATTGTAAAACCTTGCTGTTGTGCCATGCTCGAAGTGACCTCACTGAAATCCCTTTTAAGCATAAGCACATTATTGATGACAAATGCATAAAACTCAGCAGTATCAAGAGACAGTAGTTTTTTCTTTTGAGAACCACCTTTGCGGAACAATCTTTCTAAAATCGCCTTTACCTTTGCTGTCTGCATACCTATGGCAGTCTTTATACTGTCGACACTATGCAGTAGCTGCATACCATGCTCATGAGTATTCACACGTTGACGGGTAGTGAAATAAGCTGTACTTTCCATGACCATATCCGTTTTCACGAACTGTCCGTGCAATGCCTGTCCTAATATTTCATCTCCAAAAACAAAGCCGTGCCCAATAAGAATCTGTTGATTATTCTTCTTATCGTTTCCGAGGTGATACTTGGCAATCAAATAATTATAAATTTTATTCAGCACCTCACGCTCACCAAGTCCATTTACATCGAGATCTCGCAATTGCTTTGTTAGTGTAAATGTTTTGCACTTATCCTTTAAAAACAGCCTACGGGTTTCGTACGCCTTATCCATGCTGGAAAGCAGTCCAGTTTTATATGTTTCATCAAATGTATAGACATAGCAGAAATCAAGCAAATCATCATCATAATGTCTTGCCTCCGGCATACGGCGAATACGCCCAATGGTCTGTATTTCGAACTGTTCACTCATACCTTCACGCAGTTTGACAAGAATTTTAGCACGAGGGCAATCCCATCCTGTACTGATAGCCTGCTTCATAAGAAGAAATGCAGGAATACCATCATTATCAGTCAAGTTATCCGTGAGATCTTTTTTATCCTCACTCATCCAGATACTTACCATACCATTGTCATAAGTGTAGCCCATTGATTCCAGTTTAGTTTCAACCGCCTTGATAGTTTCCGGCTGGCCGTTTGGGAACTGAATGAGCACAAGAGGACGTACAATTTTTCCCTCTGGAAGAACCTCCGTATACCGCTGGGCAATAGCTTTTCTTTTTGCATCGGCCAATTCAAGCAAACAATCATAATCATTACTGATTTCAATATTATCCTCTACACCTTCATTTACATAAAGTGCCTTGGTAATCAGCCCCTCGTCTATAACATCCAACTCATCAATTTCAAAATATTCATATCGATTGTTTTTAATGGCTGTTGCACTAACACGAATAATATGCTTCGCAGCGAACGCATCAATGATTGCTTTTGCCTTTGCTGTGTTGTTAGAATGCTCCTCGTCTATGATAACAATAAAATCCATATTCCTTCTGTGCGCATCCGCTATGCAGTCAAATAGATTCTTGCGTTCGCTGTCCTTAATAGCATTATTACCACGCTTGGTAACAAGTTCCCAGTTTATAAAGGTTGTGCTTTCCGGCTCGAATCCGTTTTGCAGGGCATCAAACAGATTCTGAGTTTTTCTGTGCGGAGCAACAGAAATCATCTTTTTGCGGCTCTGCTCCTCAAGGTCACCCTTACCCGGGCACAGCCAAATGACAGCCGTGTTAGAGTTTACTTTATTGAAATATTCATCAACATACCCAATCAAAATAATTGTCTTGCCTGCTCCTGTAGGAGCTTTCATTACTACGGTCTGTTTACTGTTGCTGTTGATCGAAAGGTCAAGCAGGTTCAACACAGCTTTTTCCTGAAAATCAAACAAGTTGAGTGTTAAGCCATTTACCATGTTTCGCCCACCTCCCTAAGTTCTAAATTGAAATAATAATCCGGTATAATATGCACATCAACATTCCTAAACAGAATATTCTGTTCGGTTGTAAAAAGTACATTTTTAGAAACATACAGTGCCTTTACATCCGAATATTCGCTCCAATGCGCGGCAAGTTCATCTGCCTCATCGTCATCCATGATCATAATATAATGCTTGCCATCAAGCTTAATACCATGTTCAAGCTGCACCATCTCAGCTACATGGTCAAGAAGCTCATCTGTCAGATACTCCTCATCTTTTGAAATAAAATCAGTGCGATAGTACTTGATGTTGGATGGAATCGCAGGAGTTGAACCGTAACCATTTACAACATTTTTAATGCGAGGATATGTAATTTCATCGCATATTCCATTTTGGTTATTTGTACACAATATAAAAGTGCGAGTTCCACCATCTTGATTTAAGTCCAAAACAGCATGTCCAGTGCTACCACTACCCGCAAAGAAATCTAGAACAATAGCATCTTTTTTGCAGTTATAATTTATTATCTGCTTGATCATTTTCACCGGTTTTTTACCACTGCTGAAAGCCACTCCACCTTCGTGACGAATATTACCAAAATCCGCCGAGAAATCATATGTGGTAATAATCGGTATCTTCTTTTTAGGTGCAGTGCCATTTTTGAAGTCTTCAACCTTTTCAAGCGGTACACCGCTAAACATTTTTCCTTTTTTTGCAGTTGCTCGCTGTGGGCCAGTATAATAACGGTAACCCAGTCCATCATCGCCACGTCCCATCACTTTATATAAACATCCTAAACCATCCACATCTATTCTAGGTTCAACCACGGTTTGAAAAACTTTTCCATAGCTCATTGTTGTATATATACTGCCTGTAATCCATGTTTCTTTCAATCCACTCAATGACCCGTCAATTTTTTCAATAGACCATTCGTCTGGTTTAAAAACAACAACTTCCTGATTACCTACCCAAAAATGTTTTCCGGGAGCATTTTCAGAAATCTTATAGCAAAATTTTTCAAGATCATAATCAACTTCATCTTGATTAACAATGAGTTGTGTACTATCTTTCGCATAAAATAGGACATATTCCATAAGGGGCTTAAAAACCTTATCTTCAGTACTGATACTTTTATCAGGATATCTTACCTGAATATGGAAAGTTGTAAGATAATTGGATATGCCAAAAATCTCATCGCATAATAATTTAAGAACAGCATACTCGTTGTCATCAATAGAAATTGCAATAAAACCTGTAACGCTTAAAAGCCGCTTTGCGAGTTTAAGACGTTCTGAAATAAACGATGCCCACTTACTGTGTCTAAATCCGTCATCCATATCAACAAACACATCGTCATACATAAAATCCTTATTGCCAGTGTTATATGGCGGATCAATATAAATTACATCAATTCTTCCTTTATGTGTTTTTTCAAGTAAATACAAGCTGTGCAGGTTGTCACCCTCAAGTAAAAAACTATAAATATCGCTATCAGAGGTATTGATTTCCTTATCTTTGCATTCGGTAAATACCGGAATGTTGTCCTTCATCATTACATCTACAGCTTCTTCATGTTCTTCCCATACAAGACCATATTTTTTTGCATTTAATTCTGCCTCAATTTCACCAAGAGCGATAAGCACAGAGTCATCGTCTTTATGTTCTTCTTTCAGCTTCGACAAAAATTCCATCATACGCTGTCTCTTTTGCTGCGATAAGTTTGCCATCATTCATGCCTCCTTCCACATCTACTCTGCATCAATATCTTGACCCAGTTTTTTGTTTTCTTTCTATAATGCTATAATGGATGTCAGCACACATCCACGGCACCACATGTTTTATCTACAGTCACCCATGTTGATCCAGTGCTGTTCATTACGTTCCTTTTCGGTATCAGCCATTCTCTTTCTGTTATCTTTTGGTACAAATTTCCGAATGTCGTCAACATTACAGCTTAGAACAAAGCATATACTCTCTACACTTTGGGAGAAAAATATACTCATTACGTTTCAGCTATGTGATGGCATTTGCAGAAATGTCAGCCTTCTACTCCAACTATGCATTTGTTATATTTTTTCTATCAATAAATAGAATAATTTTTATAGTTCACTGTCATGTTACCCCTTTACTATTTACCAGCAAACATAAGAAAAGCATATCACGAAAATGCAATTTTTTCAATCTGTGCAAAAATTCCCTCTCTCCACCAAAAACGATGAGATTACACATAGTTTTTCTATACAACTCTAAATGTACTGTCGTATTGTATTTTTTATATGTAGCGATTTACCCCAACACTGCCCCACATTGCGGAAACATGAAAAAATCATTAATTTTATTTCCATCTACATCTTTGTTTTCTGTAAGTCCCAATGTAAATTTCAGATTAGTCACACTCAACTTGTATATAATTGTAACAGCCTGCATAGAATTGTGGTTCCTGTTACATTTCAGTTTCATGCAATCTGCTCTTCATCGAACATCCTACTGACCAAAACTCACCGAGCTACTTACATCACTCGGGTTTGGCGAATATGAAAAAGTTCGTACTGATATGTACCAGATACTTTTACCATATATGGATGCTGCTATTGCGAACGCAGAAAAACAGACCGCGCATCCTTATTAGATGCGCAGTCTGTTCTATACGATAATCCCCTTTTGCTTTTGATGCCTTTGGTATCATTTCTTAAATTATATAAAACATCTCATGAATTGTCAATAGTACTTTCATTTTTTTGTCGTTTTTTCAAAAATTATAAAAGTACTATCGTCTCCCGCCACACTTCGCACAAACTCTCCAGCCTCCATGCCGCATTGGCCGGGCTGGTGGAGGGCAGCACCGTGGCTTCTATGCCGGTCAGGGGCAGCTGATATTTTCGATAAAGCTCTCCTGCTTTGTTACCGTTGGCATAGATCCGCGTGATCTGTGATTCCGCCAGGATCCTTCGAATATCTGTCGGCTCCACATTGCGGATGCTACTGTCGCTGGATCCCTTAATATCGCAGCTCTGGATCACATCCCATATGGCGATATGGTGGGTCAGCAGCATTTTCTTTTTCTCCTCTATGGTCTCCGGCACCGGTTCCCCGCACAGATCTGCCATCACTTTCCAGAAACGGTTCTGCTTATGTCCGTAATAAAAATGGTTCTCCCGGGATTTCACAGAGGGCAATGTCCCCAGGATCAGCACCAGCGAATCCGCATCGTACACCGGTGCAAACGTGTGCTCAATATGTTCATATCCTGTCATGCTGTTTTCCTTCTTCCTTATGGCTGTCCCTGTCTTTCAGCAGATATCGGGCCGCAGGAATTTCCACGATCAGAGTAACTGCTACCGCCATCGCCGCAGACACCACGATAATCAGTATCTGATATTTCCACTGCCATACACGGTCACCTGTCATATTTGGCGGCGTATCCCCGCTCCAATAAGGAATTCTTTTTTCTTTCAGCCAGACGGCGATCATCTGATGCCAGAGATACAGATTATAGGAAAATTTGCAAAAAAGTGATGCCACCCGGTTGGAATATAGTTTCTGATAATATTCTCCCGCACAGGCCGTACTGAAAAGGAACAATGCAAACAGGAATGACTGCACCAGCCTGCTCTGCAGCTGAACTGCCTGCAGATTCACATCCCCATCGTATTTATGAATCACCCCGTTCATCAGAAAAATGCACAAAACAGAGAGCACTGTTCCTGCCAGCTGCGAATATTTATTTTCTGTCACGTATTTCTTCCACATGACATACAGGATGCAGCAAAGCATGCCATTGGCATAGATTCCCATAAACGTCAGAATATTATTTCCATAATTTCTTTCTTTTCCCGCAAAACAGTTCAGAATTACCGCAGTACTTGTAACGGAAATCATCAACATCACACTATAAGTGGCAAAGGCCCACTTGCGGAACAATCTTGCGATCCACGGCAGCAGCAGATAATAGATCACTTCCATCTGTACCGTCCATAACACGCCGTTAAAAGATGTGGATATATAAGTGTCCGACCAATTTGGTGCAACGCAAAATACATGTGTCACAATATCTTTGCACAATGCCCCCACATTCCGATATTTATGCCCAGGTAAAATATAAAAAAACAGATCGATCGTCAGCATAAAATAGTAAGAAGGCAATATTCTTGCTGCCCTCTTTCTGTAAAATCTCTTCGTATCCGGCCAGTCCTCTCCCAGAACAATAGATCTGGCATAGGGATAAAAATTGCAGAATGCGCTGAGCAGGATCATCATATCCACAAAAACGAATCCATATCTGACCCATCCAGCTAGGTTGATCTCCGTGAGTCCAATATATTTTGTGTACTCTGTTGGAATCCGAAGATACGGTGTCAGCCATGTCTGCTGCCAGAAATGAAACCACACTACCATCCCGATGGCTATGGCACGGATTCCATCCAGCACACCGATTCTGTTTTCTATTCTGTTTTTTTCATCCATGCTGTATTCCCACCGTTTCTGATTTTCTGCTGCTTCCTATCTGTCATGTTCCAGTCTCCATCTGATACATCTGGTGAGATAATCCACGTAATCCGCATTCTTACACATTTCCTTGCCGGGAGTATCGGAGATCTTTGCCACATCCATGCCGTTGCAGGCAGTGGTCTTCATGACAATATTCAACGGTTCCTCGCAGGTATCATTGGCAATATAGGTTCCGATACCGAAAGCCACCGTCACCCTGTCCCGGAATGCCTTACGCAGTTCATCTGCCCGTGCAAAGTCCAGGCCGTCACTGAACAGCAGGGTCTTGCGCTTCGGGTCAATCCCCAGAGATTCATAATGAGATATCAGCTTCTCCCCCCATGCAAAGGGATCCCCACTGTCATGCCGCACGCCGGAAAACAGAGTGGAATAGGTCAGCTGGAAATCTTTCAGGAAACAATCTGTGGTGATCGTATCCGTCAAAGCAATTCCGTTCAAAATGCCATACTCTTTCACCCAGGCATCCAGGGCATACCAGTTGGAATATGCCGGATTGTGCTTGTGATTGCCCTGCCCGGTACACATGATCCATTCATGGGCCATAGTGCCTACCGGTGTCACGTTCCATTTCTTTGCCAGATAGACATTGGAGGTACCAATGCAGGCGGAGTCCTTATAATCCTTATTATGCCCCACCAGCTCCTGTACTGCCAGTTCCTGTGCCTCTGCAGAGAGACGGCGTCTCAGACCGAATTCACTGAAATTTCCAAGGCAATACGTTCCGTCCACCAGCTTCTGTAGCTTGTCTGCCAGACGCTCCCGGAAGGAGGCATACAGCTTCTCATAGTCATAATTCATACGGAAAAATACTTCATTAACAATAGCCAGCGTTGGAATTTCATACATGGAAGTATTCAGCCAGGAGCCCTTCGTCTCGATAGTCAGGCCACAGTCTGCCTCTGTGCCGATCTCAAAATCCTCATATCTGGGCTGCCACAGCCGTAGGAAATCCACATAGGAACCCTTGATCCATTTTACGTTTTCCAGATAAGCCAGTTCTTCTTCCGTAAAACGTAAGTCACAATAGGCCCGGATCTGCGCCTTGATTTCTTCTACCATTTCAGATGTGAAAAATACATCTGTATTCCTGCATTTGAAGGTCCAGGTAGTCTTATAAGCGCTGAACTGGTGGTAGATACACTGTCCCATAGAGAACTTGTACATATCATTTTCCAGTAAGCTGTTGATGATCTGTGGTAATTGCATGATTTTATCCTCTTTCTCTCTTAGATTCACAACTGTGTAAATATGATATGTTCTCTAAATCACATCCGCCTGGATCGGTCCCATAGCTGCGATGGCCGTCTGGTGCGTCTGGGGTGTCACACAGGCACAGGCCTTCTCAATGACACACACTCTCGCTTCCGGTACAAATGCCTTTGCCATGACCACATTGCTTAACACACAGATTCCGGTGCAGAATCCGGTAAAATCCACTTCCATGGGATATTCACCCTCTGCTGCCTCTCCTGCTGCCGTCACCTCTTCCCAGATTGCCTTCAGCGTATTCCCAAAATCCAGACTGCCAAAAGTAGGCTTTTTCACCGTAAGGATCTGTTCCGGTGCATAATGCTCCTGTACCGCCTTCACGATATCCGGATGGATCTTATATCCTTCTGTGCCTTCCTGTCCGTGCAGAACGGGCAGTCGCTTTCCTTCCTGGGTGTGCAGATAATCCGCCGTATGGGTATCCTTTGTAAAGATCACCTTGTAGTATTCCCCGCTTTCTGCTGCCGCAACGATATACTTTACCGCCGCCTCGCACTCCTTGTTTCCCAGCGCTCCGGTGATGAATTCGTTCTGTGCATCCGTGATCACTAATACTTTCTTTGTCATGTCCCTCTCCTCTACTCGTTTTTCTATAATGATGCCGGGCAAAAGCCCCCGATTTTGCACAAAAAGCAGGCAACCACATCCTGCGACTACCTGCTTCTATTACTTATAGAAATAATTTCTTCACTTTTTCTGCATCAAATACAACTTCCTTTACCCCGTCCACTTCGATCTGATACAGGGCATTGGCTGCCAGATGCTCCGCCGCCTGCTCAAGGTCACGGATTCCACTGGTGTTGGAATAGATCTCCACCACCGCATCCAGTCCTTCTTCGGTGAGTGTGCATTCGTCTGCCTGCAGTCCAATCCTTTTCAGCACCTTCGGCAATGCAAATCTGGAGAAAATGATCTTCTTCTCCTCCGGTGTGTAATCCGGGATGTCGATCACTGCAAAACGGGACATTAACGGAGCACTGATCTGCTCCTTGTCATTGGCAGTGGCGATGGGGTAGACACCAAAGGTGGGAACGGTACATTCCATATAGTTGTCCGTGAATCCCAGATTGTCAAGCAGTGTCAGAAGCACATCCGCCGGATTGCCGTTACCCTTGCCGTTTGCCGCCTTGTCCAACTCATTGATGATGAATACCAGATTAGACTCTCCCGCCATGGAAAAAGCCTCCATGATAATGCCCGGCTTGGCATTGGCATAGATTCTGGAGCTTCCGGTCAGCTGCTCCGGATCGTTAATGGAACTCATGTCCAATGTTGTCCAGGGCAATTTCAGGATCCTCGCCACCGCGTAAGCGATCTGGGATTTACCGGTTCCGGCCGGACCCACCAGAAGCAGTCCGTAAGCCGGTAAGGTGTGGGTACGGTTAATCTGGATAATGGTCTCCATGATCCGCTGCTTGACTCTCTCCATGCCATACAATTCCTCGTCCAGGATCCGTCTGGCTTCCATCGGATCAATGGCTTCGAAGTAATTGCCCTTCCACTGAATGTTCATCATGATGGACAGCGCTCTCTGGGCATGTCTTCTCTCTTCCGGAGACACCTCATGGGATCTGGCCACCGCCAGATTTCTTCTGGCCCACAGGCGGATGTTTTCCGGCATGGTCCTTCCGGCGCATGTCATGAAATCGGAGATACTCTGAAGGCTGGTAAGCTTCATATCATCGCCGTCTTCCTCTTCGTCCTCCCCCTGTTCCTCTTCTGCTGGAGCACTGCTGGCGAACAGTCTTTCCATCATGAACTGTAAAAATCCATCTTCTGCCGAAAGCTTGGTTCCGCCGCCAAATGCAGTCTCTCGGATCTTGTATACCGCATAGCCTTCTTCCCGGTTTTCCCCGGAAAGCCTGACATTGATGTGATTTTCTCCTAACCATCTGACGAGGCTTACGAATCTTGCATCGATCTGTAAAATATCGGCATAGGCACTGCTGCCCTCTTCCCTGAATTCGAAATTCGTGCGTTTGTTCTGATTGCCGAAGACACCGATAGCATGGTGCTTCCACGGTTCGCTGCTGTTGTCCAGGATCAGGATCGGCTTTTCGGGACTTGCCGCAGCCTCATTGGAACGGAACATGGTATAGGTGCATACGGTATCCTGCTTCTTCTCATTTTCCGGGATACTGCTGAAATCAAATACCGGCATTGTCAGCCTCCTTTTTTCTCGCCTGAATCTTCTCCTCATCGATCAGCTTAAACTGCTTTACCAGATTGGTCATATTCTCGGACTGAGCCAGCAGTTCCTCACTGGTAGCGGATAATTCTTCTGCTGCCGCAGAGTTGGACTGTACGATCTCGGAGATCTGGTTCACACCGCTCTCCGCCTGATTCATGGCATCTGACTGAGCAGCTGCAATCTGGTTCAGTTCCTCAGAATCCTGTGCGATCCTGCGGACGCCTTCCACGATAACGCTCAACGTCTGGGACGCATGATCCACAGCTTCATTGCCGGCATGGATCTCCTCCAGTGTACCGCCGATCAGCTCTCTGGTATTGACAGCGGACTGTGCACTCTGCTCTGCCAGCTTACCAATCTGGTCTGCCACCACAGCAAAACCTCTTCCGGCCTCCCCCGCTCTGGCTGCCTCAATGGACGCATTTAAGGACAGCAGATTGGTCTGACTGGCAATATCCTCGATCTCACCGATGATGTTGCTGATCTTCTCGGAAGTCTCGTTGATCTGTTCCATGATCTCCATCAAATGATTCATCTCGGTACGGCCTTCATCTGCCTTAGCAGAGTATTCCTGTGCCTGCCTGCTGGAATTCTTGGTATGCTCTGCAGTATTGTCTACCATAGAGGTAATATTAGTAATGGTTGCCTGTAGCTGCTGTACGGCTCCGGCCTGCTCAGTAGCGCCCTCTGCCAGAGACTGTGCGGCATCTGCCAGGCTTCCGGCACCCATGGATACCTGGCCGGATACGGAATTTACATTGTACAATGCTTCGTTCATCTTATATTTGATATCTCTCAGGGCTTCCTTCAATTCATCCAGATCCCCTGCATAGAGATCGGGGTAAAGAAATTTTACCGTCCAGTCACCATTTGCCATGGCATTCAGAGCCTGCTTGATATCCTCAATGATCATTCGCAGATTTTCAGCCATTGCAATGGCGGCACGATTCATCTCTGCCACTTCGTCCTCTGTCTTTACTTCCGGGAACTCTGAAGACAGATCACCTGCAGCAAACCCATCCAGTCTGTCTGCCAGCGCTTTCAGCGGTCCGGCGATTCCTTTGGCTATTCTTTTTCCCGCTTTTTCAGATCCCGCAAAGCCTACTCCGATGATCAGAAGGATTACGATAAAAATAACCACACGGAAAACATTCAGCTTGGCTTCCATGGCATTTCCGTTCGTTACACTGCTGTCCAACAGGCTCGTCATATCTGCATAGACCTGCTGGAACACGGGATCCATCTGTTCGCCTGCCATCTGCTGTGCCTGCATCCGCTTAGCAGAATCGGAAGCTGTTCCCAGTTCCAGTATCTGTGCCTCGATCTGCTGATAAGAAGCTACGCCGTCCTTGATCTGCTGGTAGGTAGCTCTTCCCTCATCCGTGATCATGTCATCTTCCAGGGCACTGATATAGGTATCCAACTGTTCCGCCGTCAGGTCATGGGCATTTTTTGCTGTAGCGATCAGTGTATCGTCATCATAGCCGATGGCGGCACGGGTCTCACTCCGCATCTCCGCGATAACGATCATCGCCTTACCGATGTCACCCTGCGCGAAACCGTAATGCTTCAAGGCGTAGGAATACTGATAACTCACGATTCCCATGGCCACACAGGCGATGACACCCGTCATGCTCAGCAGTATCTTGGTCTTACGAAATACTTTCAATAGGCGCTTCTCAATGGAGAGCTTGTTTAAACTGTTAAATCTGTCCGTTCTGTCCATTCCAATGTTCCATCCTCTCTGTAAACTGTGTGTAAAAATCTATCGTCCCCTCATACGGCAATAAATAAAACAGACGCAGCAGCAGGAGATTTTCTTCCCTCTGTTTCCCTTCGTCTTCTCCTGTCAGTCTTTCTTCCATGGCATGTAACAGGTCATGCCATTGTAAGGTAAATTGCTGATTGCGGGTCAGATCCGGAGTATCGATCCATTTACTGACTTTTATCTTGCTGCGGTTCTCCTTTGCACATTCCCCGGTCTGAAGAAAATAGGAAAATCCTCCATTTTCATAATATCTTCCCAGAGGAAACAGTCTGCAGATTCCGGGACGGTACGGGTGAATACTGCATCGACCCCCTCCGTCCAGATACGCACAGGCTTCCTCTGCTCCCTGCATTTTCAGATTTGGCAGGATCACACCGTCCACCACATTGAGCTCCACCGATGCCGCTAATAGCTCCTGCATGCTTTTCCCCATTCCTGTAGTCATCCGGTACACATCATAGGGATCCAGGATAATGGAATTGCCCATGCCGTGACAACACCGGGAACAGCCATTGCAACCACCGCAATCCGCTTTTACCATATCATTTGCTTTGTATAATCGGCCGTCGGATATCTCCGCAAGGCTTACATTTCGCTTCATATCTTCACCATCAGCCTCTCTGTGCCTTGCGTTCCATGATCTCCTTCAGGCTCTCGGTGTAAGGCGCTCTCGCCACCCCGTATTCCGTGACAATTCCGGCGATCAGTTCATGGTCCGCCACATCGAATGCCGGATTGTAGACCTTTACACCCTCCGGGGCCATGCGCTCCTTGTACCACATCTCAGTAACCTCTTCTGCCTTACGCTGCTCAATACAGATATCTGCGCCGGTGGCTGTGGCCATATCAATGGTGGAAGTGGGTGCACAGATATATACCGGCACTCCGTATTGTTTTGCTACCGCTGCCACCACGCTGGTACCGATCTTGTTGGCCGTATCTCCGTTAGCCGCCACTCTGTCACAACCCACGAACACTGCCTGCACCCAGCCCTTGGACATGACAGAAGCGGACATATTGTCACAGATCAGTGTCACATCCACGCCTGCGGAATGCAGTTCAAATGCTGTCAGTCTGGCTCCCTGCAAAAGTGGTCTGGTCTCATCCGCAAATACATGGAAGTTGTAACCTCTCTCCTGTCCCAGATAAATCGGTGCGGTTGCGGTACCGTATTTTACGGTTGCAAGTTGTCCTGCATTACAGTGGGTCAGAATACCATCTCCCGGTTTTACCAGTTCCAGTCCAAATTCTCCGATTTTTCGACATACTTCCACATCTTCCGCCCGAATCTGTAGTGCTTCGTCATGCAGGATTTCCTTCACTTTTGCGACAGTCTTGTGCTCTTCTCTGCCAGCCTTTACAGCCACAGCATCCATGCGCTTCAGCGCCCAGGACAGATTAACTGCGGTGGGTCTGGAAGAATCCAGATATTCCTTATATTCGGTAAATTTCTCATAAAACTTTTCAAAATCTTCGGTCTCGATGCGGTTTGCCAGCAGATAAATACCCAGTGCCGCCGCTACGCCGATGGCCGGAGCCCCTCTGACTTTCAACAGATAAATGGCATCCCAGATTTCCTGTGCCGTATGTAAAGCGATCAGTTCGATCCTGCCGGGTAATAAGGTCTGGTCTATGATGATCACCGCATCCTGTGCTTCATCCAGTGCCACGGTGTCGTAATCGAGAATTGTTTTTTCTTTTTCCATAGATACTCCTTTATATATGTTTTCGTAATTGTCAGATCCTTACGGTATCTTCCCGGTTAATTTTCATGCCGGATAATATCGGCAAATTCTGCTTTCGCTGCCTTGGCCAGATCCTCCGGTGTCAGACGGATCTGAGATCCGATCTTGCCGCCGCTGACATAGATCTGCTCCTGTGTCTTTGCGCTTTCATCGATTCTGGTCACGTACTGCTTTTTCATGCCAATGGCAGTACAGCCGCCGCGGATATAACCGGTAATGGCGTTAATGTCCTTTACGTGGATCATTTCCACGCTCTTTTCCCCTACCGATTTCGCTGCCTTTTTCAGATCCAGCTCCGCCGCAATAGGGATAACGAATACAAAATAATTCTTGCTGTTGCTCACGGTGACCAACGTCTTATAGACCTGTTCATAGGGCAGGGATAATTTGTCAGCTATCTGAAGACCGTCCACGAATTCCTCACACTCGTAGGTGTGATGGGTATAAGGAATCTTCAAAGATTCCAGGATCCGCATTGCGTTGGTCTTTATTTCTTTTTGTTTTGCCATAAAACTACTCACGCCTTTCAACAACCTGCAAACTTTGAGCCGAAGGCACAAATTTGCAGGTGAAAAATTTATTTTTCACCTTGTTACCCTTGGTATCATTTTATTTTACTATTTTGCTTCCCCCAGCGCAAGCATACAAGGCAAGAAACTTGCACAAGTTGCATCAGTTTTTTGCAGAAAAGAACTCCGCCCGACTCCCGGACGGACCGGGGAATCAGGCGGAGTTCTTATATGTTTTTAATCCGTTGTTACGAATTAGTTTGCTGCCTTCTCAGCCTTTGCAGCCTTCAGCTGCTCGGTCAGAGCGGGAACTACCTTGTTCAGGTCGCCTACGATACCGTAGTCAGCCACATCGAAGATAGGCGCGGTCTCATCCTTGTTGATGGCAACAATGAGATCAGACTCTTCCATACCTGCTACATGCTGAATAGCACCGGAGATACCGATTGCAAAGTAAATCTGAGGACGAACGGTCTTACCGGTCTGTCCAACCTGCAGATCCTTGGGCTTCCAGCCATTATCTACAACTGCACGGGAGCAGGATACGGTACCGCCAAGAACCTCTGCCAGATCGTCCAGGATCTTGAAGTTCTCTGCGCTGCCAACTCCACGTCCGCCGGATACCAGGATCTTAGCATCCATGATATCAACGGTATCGGATACAGCCTTAACGACTTCCTTGATGGTTACATATTTGTTGTTCGGAGTAAATCCGGGATTGTACTCTTCGATTACAGCCTTTGCACCTGCGATAGGAGCGATCTTCTGCATAACGCCGGGACGAACGGTTGCCATCTGAGGTCTGTTGTCGGGGCAGGCGATGGTAGCGATGGTGTTACCACCGAATGCAGGACGGGTCATCAGCAGCTGGTTGTGCTTCTGCTCCTGTCCGGGAATCGCATTGAGAGGGAAATCACCAATCTCAAGTACGGTACAGTCAGCAGTCAGACCGGTCTTAACTCTTGCGGAAACGGTAGGGCCGAGGTCACGTCCGATAGCAGTTGCACCTACCAGAACGATCTCAGGCTTATATTTCTCGATAACAGATGCCAGTGCATGTGCATAAGGCTCGGTTCTGTAAGTCTCCAGTTCGGGATCGTCCACAAGGATTACCTTATCTGCGCCATACTCAGCCAGCTTATCTGCCAGATTCTTTACATTATAACCGATCAGAACCGCGGTTACCTCGGTCTCCAGCTTTGCAGCCAGCTCTTTACCTTTGCCGAGCAGCTCCAATGCGATACCGCTGATCTCATTGTCTACCTGCTGGGCGAACACATATACACCCTTGTATTCTTCAATATTATTGGTTACCATGGTTTGCCTCCTATATTAGATGATGTGCTTTTCTTTGAATTTAGCCACAATGTAAGCTGCTCCGTCTTCAGGTGAATCGGGAACGATCTTCTCACCTGCGCCCTTACGAACCTTATCGGATGCCTTTGCAATCTTGGTAGGAGATCCCTTCAGGCCAAGGTTACTGTCATCAACATCTTTCAGATCAGCTCTGCCCCAGGTAGTGATCTCTGCCTTGCATGCATCGAAGATTCCGCCGGGAGTCATATAACGAGGCTTATTCAGCTCGGACAGTGCAGTGATCAGGCAGGGCATCTGGGCCTCTACTACATGATATCTGTCATCATACTGTCTCTGAACGATCACCTTGTCTCCCTCAACCTTGATGTCCTGTGCATAAGAGATTACGGGAAGTCCCAGATGCTCAGCGATCTGAGGACCAACCTGTGCGGTATCACCATCGATTGCCTGACGACCGGTAATGATCAGATCATAGTCAAGGTTTCTCAGTGCACCTGCAATGGTAGTGGAAGTAGCCCAGGTATCAGCACCGCCCAGTACTCTGTCGGTAACCAGAATTGCTTTGTCAGCACCCATAGCCAGCGCCTCACGAAGAGCATCTGCTGCCTTGGGAAGACCCATGGTCAGTACGGTAACTTCTGCGCCGAACTCGTCCTTCAGCTTCAGTGCAGCTTCCAGACCAGCCTTATCATCGGGATTCATGATAGCAAGCATTGCGCCTCTGTCAAGAGTTCCGTCAGGATTGAATTTAACACCGCCCTTGGTATCGGGCACCTGCTTAATACAAACAACAATCTTCATTGTATTTTCTCCTTACTTTTCTAATAAAATTTCCGACAAATGCCTGCTTGCTTATTTCAGCAGATCTGCGGAGATAACCATTCTCTGAACTTCGGAAGTACCCTCGTAGATCTCGGTGATCTTTGCATCACGCATCATACGTTCAACTTCGTACTCTCTGATGTAACCGTAACCACCGTGCAGCTGAACAGCCTTGGTAGTAACTTCCATAGCAACCTCAGCAGCATACAGCTTAGCCATAGCAGCTTCTACAGAGTAAGAGATCTTAGGATTGGTCTTGTACTCGTCCTTCTTGCGTGCAGCCTTGTATACCAGCATCTTGGCAGCTTCCACCTTGGTAGCCATATCAGCCAGCTGGAACTGTGTATTCTGGAATCCGGAAATGGACTTTCCGAACTGCTTTCTTTCCTTGGTGTAAGCAACGGTTCTCTCCAGAGCGCCTTCTGCAATACCCAGAGCCTGGGAAGCGATACCGATACGTCCGCCGTCCAGAGTGTGCATTGCGATCTTGAATCCCTGTCCCTGCTTACCAAGCATATTCTCCTTGGGGATACGGCAGTCGGTGAAGATCAGCTCGTAAGTGGAAGAACCCTTGATACCCATCTTCTTCTCTTTGGTACCGAAGGTAAATCCGGGAGTACCTTTCTCAACGATAAAGGAAGAAATCTCCTTCATCTTTCTGCCTCTCTTCTCTACGATACCGGTAACTGCGATCACGATATATACATCAGCTTCTTTACCGTTGGTGATGAAGCACTTGGATCCGTTGATGACCCACTCGTCACCATCTAATACAGCCTTAGTCTGCTGTCCCTGAGCATCGGTACCTGCACCGGGCTCGGTCAGACCGAAAGCACCGATCTTACGGCCGCTTGCCAGATCGGGAACATATTTCTTCTTCTGATCCTCAGTACCGAAGGTCATGATAGGATCGATACACAGAGAGGTATGTGCGGATACGATAACGCCGGTGGTTGCACAAACCTTGGAAAGCTCCTCAACACACATAGCGTAGGTCAGGGTATCACAGCCCTGTCCGCCGTACTCCTTGGGAACGGGAATTCCCATGAAGCCGTACTTAGCCATCTTCTCAACGGTCTCTCTGGGGAAGGTTTCGGTCTCGTCAACTTCCTGCGCAAGAGGTTTTACTTCGTTCTCGGCGAACTCTTTGAACAGCTGTCTCGCCATCTCATGCTCTTTGGATAATGTAAAATCCATGATGTTAATCCTCCATTGTTATTTATACTTGGTTGTAATTATGAACTTAGACTGTCCAGAGCCGTATCCGGCTCCGAACAGTTATTTTACCTTTTGCCTACTGTGCATCCACAGGAGTCTTGGTGCGGTCTGCATTGTATACATAGAAGCCCTTGCCGGTCTTCACACCAAGGTTACCGCCGCGAACCATCTTACGGATCAGAGGGCATGCACGATACTTGCTGTCGCCGGTCTCGTTGTACAGAACATCCATGATGGCAAGGCAGATATCCAGTCCTACGAAATCGCCCAGTTCCAGGGGTCCCATGGGATGATTAGCGCCCAGCTTCATAGCTGCGTCGATACCTGCGATATCGGATACACCTTCCATCTTGATGAAAGCTGCTTCATTGATCATAGGGATCAGGATACGGTTAACAACAAAGCCTGCTGCCTCGTTTACCTGAACAGGGGTCTTGCCGATCTCTTCAGATATCTTCTTGATGGTGTCTACGGTCTCTGCGGGAGTATTCACACCTGCAATTACCTCAACCAGCTTCATACGGTCTGCGGGATTGAAGAAGTGCATACCGATCAGAGGACGGGTCAGTCCGTTGCCGATCTCGGTAATGGAAAGGCTGGAAGTGTTGGAAGCAAATACACACTCGGGCTTGCAGATCTTGTCCAGCTCACCGAAGGTGGTCTTCTTAACTTCCATATTCTCAAATGCAGCTTCTACGATCAGATCGCAGTCTGCACACAGATCTTCCTTCAGGCCCGGAGTGATCTTAGCTACGATAGCGTCAACAGCCTCCTGAGTCATCTTTCCTTTTTCTACCAGTCTTGCATAGCCTTTTACGATCTTGGCCTTGCCGCCGTCAGCCCACTCCTGCTTGATATCGCAAAGAGCTACTTCATATCCGTCTACCTGGGCAAATGCCTTTGCAATGCCCTGTCCCATAGTACCTGCACCGATAATACCTACTTTCATGGTAAATCCTCCTGATTTTATACTTTTATATTCGTAATGATTAGCAATTCTTAAAAGGCTCTTTTACCTTCTCCTTGTTCTTGTCAAGGAAGAAAGCCATACCATACTTCTGATCTTCTGTCTCGAAGCAGTCACCGAACAGCTTCTCTTCGATCACTACTGCCTGATCCATATCTGCATCCAGTCCTTCGTTAATAGCCTTCTTGCAGTTGCGGACTGCGATGGGAGCATTCTTTGCAATGGTGGCTGCCATCTTCTGTGCTGCTGCCAGCATTACTTCCTGTGCACTCTTTACCACATTGCCATCTGCATCTACTTCTGCGCTGTAAACTTCGTTTACCAGACCGATTCTGTAAGCGTCTGCTGCCTTGATATTGCGTGCGGTGTAGATCATCTGTTTTGCCATGCCTGCACCTACCAGACGAGCCAGTCTCTGGGTTCCGCCGAAGCCGGGAGTGATTCCCAGTCCTACCTCGGGCTGTCCGAAGACTGCATTGTCGGAACAGATTCTGATATCACAGCTCATGGAAATCTCACATCCGCCGCCCAGAGCAAAGCCGTTGACAGCTGCGATCACGGGAATGGGGAAGGTTTCGATTTTGCGGAACACATCGTTACCCTTCTTGCCGAATGCCTCGCCCTCTGCCTTGGTCAGGCTGCTCATCTCTCCGATATCTGCACCTGCCACGAAGGACTTACTGCCTGCACCGGTGATCACCAGACAACGAACCGTTGCCAGATCTACTGCATCCAATGTAGCGTTCAGTTCATCCAGTACCTGAGAATTCAGAGCGTTCAGTGCCTTTTCACGGTTGATGGTGATGGTTGCCACATTGCCATTCTGCTCATACAAAATGTAATCCATGTTTTTACCTCATTTCACATTTCAATCAGTATTTTCAAAACCACACTAAGGCGATAGAGATTCTACCGCCCCAGCGAATTGTTATTCCATTAGTCCTCGATCTTAACGATGGTGGAGCATCCCATACCACCGCCGATGCACAGAGTAGCCAGACCGGTCTTGGCACCTCTTGCCTGCATCTCATGCAACAGAGTTACCAGAATACGGCATCCGGAAGCTCCTACGGGATGGCCCAGAGCGATAGCACCGCCGTTGGGGTTCAGCTGCTTATCTACATCGATGCCCAGTTCCTTACCAACTGCTACGGACTGTGCTGCGAATGCTTCGTTAGCCTCGATGATATCGAAGTCTTCGATCTTCATACCGGTCTTAGCCATTACCTTCTTGGTAGAAGCTACAGGGCCGATACCCATAACCTCGGGACGAACACCAGCCAGAGCGCCTGCTACGAAAGTAGCCATAGGCTTAACGCCCAGCTCCTTAGCCTTCTCTTCGCTCATAACAACGATAGCTGCTGCACCGTCGTTGATACCGGAAGCGTTACCTGCGGTAACGAATCCACCGGGATTGATGGCACGAAGCTTAGCCAGACCTTCGATGGTAGAACCATGACGAGGGCCTTCATCGGTATCGAATACGATGGTCTCTTTTTTCTTCTTAACTTCTACGGGAACGATCTCTGCCTTGAAGGCACCGTTCTTCTGAGCTTCTTCAGCCTTTAACTGGCTCTTTAATGCGAACTCATCCAGTTCTTCACGGGTAAGTCCCCACTCTTCGCAGATGTTGTCTGCGGTCTTGATCATATGATAATCATTGAAAGCATCCCAAAGTGCATCTTTGATCATGGTATCAACCATGGTTGCGTTACCCATACGATATCCGTAACGTCCCTGAGGAATTGCGTAAGGAGCCATGGACATGTTCTCCATACCACCTGCTACTACGATATCTGCATCACCGGCCATGATCATCTGTGCTGCCTGGTTCACACAGTTCAGGCCAGAACCACATACCACGTTCATGGTAACTGCGGGAACTTCGATGGGAAGTCCGGCTTTGATAGCTGCCTGACGTGCTACGTTCTGTCCCTGGCCAGCCTGGATTACACATCCCATATATACCTGGTCAACTGCTTCGGGAGCAACGCCTGCTCTCTTCAGAGCCTCCTTGATAACGATTGCGCCCAGCTCCGGTGCAGGAGTTGTGCTTAAGGTTCCGCCCATGGTACCGATTGCGGTACGGCAAGCGCCTGCTAATACAACTTTCTTTGCCATTTGTTTGTCCTCCACTTTTTGTTTTCGTTTGGTTTGCTTTCTGAAATGTAGATTGTTATTTTTTTATCATTTCACTGTCCCCATTTTAACATAGCGAAATCTGTTTTGCAATGCTTTTGTCAAAAAAATAACAAAATAACAAATGAAATTTTTAGAAATCAGAATTCCCGGATTTTTGTAGTGCGGATCCACTCTCTTGTTCCCTCGACTTTCTGCACTTCCTGCGTGTGTTTTGCCAGAAAACAGGTCAGCGGATAGACATCGATCCAGATCTCGTTGTCACTCTCTTTCTGTTCTTCATCAAAGACCAGTTCCAATCCCCAGTGCAGATGGGTTACTTCTATATTATTTACATTTTCTGTGGTACTGTAACCGGTATGTCCCATATAACCGATCACATCCCCCGCCGTCACCTCGCTGCCTTCTTCCAGTCCTTCCGCATAGGGGTAGTTCTGCCGCAGATGTGCATAGTAATAGTAGCGCTTATTATCAAAGCTGCGGATACCAATGCGCCAGCCGCCGTACTGGTTCCAGCCCAGGGCTTCCACAGTGCCGGACTCGACAGCAATGATAGGTACACCGACGAGCCCCATCATGTCATGGCCCAGATGCCTTCGTTTATATCCGTAGCTTCTTCCCGCCCCGAAATCATCATAATGAGTATAATCAAATCCTCTCGCAATGGGGCAATAACCTTTTAATCCGTATTTTTTCTGCCAGGTGCTCTGTCCGTCTTCTCCGATCACCTCTGCCTCGTATTCTCCCACCAGTCCTCCCAGCGCCGCGCTGTAAGCTTCCAGATAATACGGATAGTATTTCATATCTTTTGTGAGAGTTTCCATCTCTGCCTCTCCCTCCGCCAGCTTCTCCGCCGTCTCGTTCAGGATCTTCAGCGCCTTTTTGTCAAATTCCCCTCCGGTTCTGGCTGCGGTATATGCAAGCAGCGGGATCCACTCCACATGATGTTCCGTGTCAAACGTATCCACATCCCAGTCATATGCCTGGCAGAGTGCTTCATAGGATACGGTAAAGTCCACCCATTTGATATAATCCTTTCCCGCAGCCGAGGTTGCGGTGACCACCGCCTGTTCCATGCTTTCTGTCCGCCCTGTCTCCCTGAGTAGAAATGCTCCCATCATTATAAATAGAAGCATCACCTCTGCCCGGATCCATGCCCGCATTCTCTTTTCTCTGTCCATTCCCTGTCCTGCTCTCAGTTCCTCCTTACAGGTTATGTTTCTGATTTTTCCGGTATTCAGACAATTCGAAAATCTCCGGGGCATATCATTTCCCATACAACAAAACAGCCTGCCGGAAACTCCGGCAGGCTGTAAATTTGTCTTTATTTAATTTTCTGTCCGGTTTTATACTTCCGGCTCGATCAGTCCGTAGGTATCGCCCTTTCTCTTGTACACTACATTTACCTGATCTGTCTCTGCGTTGCAGAATACGAAGAAGTTGTGTCCCAACAGTTCCATCTGAATGCAGGCATCCTCGGGATACATGGGCTTGATATCGAACTTCTTGGTACGAACGATCTTGATCTCGTCATCGTCTGTGTAATCATTCTCTACATAGGCTTTGCTGAAAGAAGCTGCCGCCTGCTGTTTGTCAACGATCTTGTTCTTATATTTTTTCAACTGTCTCTCAATGATCTCTTCCACCAGATCAATGGATACATACATATCGTTGCTTACCTGCTCCGAACGGATAATGCTTCCCTTTACCGGAATGGTCACCTCAATTTTCTGACGTTCTTTTTCAACGCTTAATGTTACATGTACTTCTGTGTCGGGATTGAAATACTTGTCCAGCTTGCCGATCTTTTCCTCCACTGCTGCTCTTAATCCTGGTGTAACTTCGATGTTTCTGCCAACAATAATAAACTTCATGCTGATCATCCCTTCCAAGTATTTATTTACAAGGTTTTATGTAGCATCCCTTGTATTTATTGTATAGTCATTATAGCACAATAGCACAGCTTTTTGCAACAATTTAAGAAGTTTTTTACTTGTTTTTGACATTCTGTATGTCAACCCTAAAATCGACAAATCCTGTCATTTTACTATTTTTATTACATGTTCACAAAACATTTGTTCCTGTTTTTTCGTAAATTTATCCCCCTTGCAGTGCCGGTTTTTCTGTGGATAATGTGTATAACTTGGTGTATAAGTAACTTTTATCCTATTTTCTGGCATTTTGGATGTGGATAACTTATTTTGTATTTAAATTTCTTTTCTGTCGTTTTTACGTTCGTGTCACTTTTTTTGTATACTTTGTATAGTTCCGTTTTGTCAATCGCCATTTCATCGCGTAACAATATTTTGACAAATTGCACAATTCGTTATACAACTTATAGTTTTTTGCCTTATCGGCACTTAAGTTCCACTGTCCCCACAGCATCCTGTCCACATGGAAAATAAACCGACCACATGACACGGTGCAATCGAGTAGTCTCGCTCATCGTATACACAAAAAGCACTGTGTGTTTCCACACAGTGCCTTGTACTTTCTGTTATATAATCAGAAGATCCGTCGAACTGCCAGTACCTTCTTGTAATCCGCATTAGATACGATGATACCGGTCTTGGCGGTAGATGCATGAACGATCTGGCCGTTACCGATATACAGTGCCACATGGCCGGAGTAACAGATCAGGTCCCCTGCCTGTGCATTGGCAAGTCCGTCAACCGCGGAACCCTGGCTGCGGTCTGCAGAAGAGGAATGAGGCAGACTTACACCGAAGTTAGCATATACACTCATTACAAATCCGGAACAGTCGGTGCCGTTGGTCAGGCTGGATCCGCCGTATACATAAGGGTTACCAACGAACTGTAATGCATAGTCGGCAACTGCGGTACCCATCTCGCTGTCTCCGCTGGCCGCATAAGTAACTGCGGGAGCGCTGCTGGAAGAGCCAGAACTCTTGCTGCTTGTGGCTGCCTTGGCTGCCGCTGCGGCACGTGCTCTTTCTCTCTCTTCTTTCTCCTTTGCCAGACGCTTTGCTTCTTCCTCTTTGGATTCTGCTTCTACGAATTCCGTATGCAGGGAAACAAATTCTGTAGAGACCCATCCAAGACCTTCCTCGGTATCTACCTGTACCCAGCCATCGGTCTCATCGGATACTACCAGATCGTCCTCCAGAGGAACCAGACCCAGCACCGATGCTTCCAGCGAAGGCTCGGTACGAACTTTCAATGTGGTGGTGTTAACGGTTGCCAGTCGGGTTCCTACCTTCTTGGCAAGTTCTACTGCTTCGTCGCCGGTCACACAGTACTCGGCTTTTACATAACCGGTTACGGAACCGGAAGAGATCTGATACCAGCCGTTCTCTTCGGAAATGAAGAGACCAACAGAATCGTCATACAATTTACCGACGATCTCACCTTCCTCACTGGGCAGGCTTCTTACATTTACATAATCATTCACCTGTGCGATTACCAGATTCTTGAAGGACTCCTCCTCGGATGCTTCCGGGGTGGTATCCATCTGATCGTCACGGATCACAGTCTCAATAATACTTTCAATCTGTTTCGTGCTGTTGGTACCTGTGGAAAGGCTCTCCAGCTTGTTGCCCTTTGCCAGGGTCAGCTCGATACCGCCGCTGGGCAGTACAGATGAAGATGCTGCTGCATTTGCAGTGATATTCATTCCGGAAAAAGCCATAACCGCTGCCATGGTGCAAACGGTAATTTTTACAGATTTACGAACCATTCTATCCTCCTGAAACTCTTGGAGCTGTCTCAATTTCTTAACTTATTTCTTTACATTTTCAAATCATTTGTTACGAATTTGTTACATCTGTTAACAAATATATCACGCGAACTTTCATTTGTCAATATAGTGAATTAATTGTCAATATTGTCAAAAGTTCCCATTTCATGCGGGTTTGCGGTGTTTTTACATAAAAAGAGCCACCATCCAGGTGACTCTTTTCTTTAAATATTCTTCGGTTTTCTTCCGAATTTCTTAATGAATCTATTACTAATCTGTGTCTGTTAACGAAAACGGTTGCAGTAATTTCCTGCGCTGACTGCTGCATTGGCACCGTCTGCCACCGCTGTTACGACCTGGCGCAGAGGTTTCTTACGGATATCTCCGGCCACATAAATGCCGGGACGGCCGGTCTCTCCGGTCTCATCCGCAGGGATATAACCGTCTTCCCCGACTGCTACCAGTTCCCGCAGCAGTTCCGTGTTGGGATGGATGCCTACAGCGATAAAGATGCCTGCTGCCTCCAGATCTTTTTCCGCTTCTGTCTTCACATTTTTGATACGCAGCTTTTCCACCATGTCCTCGCCACAGATCTCTGTAACCACATGGTCATAGAGAATCTCCACATTAGGGAGACTCTTTAATTCCTCCTGCAATACCATAGCTCCCCGCAGACTATCTCTTCTGTGGATCAGATACACCTTTTCGCAGGTTCTTGCCAGATAGATGGCATCTTCCAGTGCCACGTCACCGCCGCCGACCACAGCCACCGTTCTGCCCCGGAAAAAGGCACCGTCACAGGTAGCACAGTAGGATACCCCCATGCCGTTCAATTCTTCCTCGCCGGGCACTCCTAATCTGGCATGTTCCGCACCGGTGGCAAAGATCACCGTACGGGTCTCCAGTTCCTGGTTGCCCGCATAGACGCATTTGTAATCGCCTCGTTCTTCCACACTGTGTACCGTAGCCTCCAGGAACTCCGCTCCCAGTTTCTCTGCATGCTGCCGGAACGTCATTCCCATATCGAATCCACTGATGCCGGGAAGTCCCAGATAGTTATCCACCTCATAGGTATTGAGGATCTGACCGCCGCTCATGGGCTTTTCTTCTATAATAAGTAGATTCAGTCCCGCTCTCTTACCATAGACTGCAGCTGACAGCCCTGCGGGACCGGAACCGATAATGATCAAATCATACATAATTTTTACTCTCCTTTTGTCCAGTGTAGCAGTTCCCCTATGGAAAAGCAAGTCCATCTGTGCTACACTCGTTTTACAGGTTTTTAGCATTCGGCACTGTTTTATCTCCAAAGGGTGCCGTAGAATTCAGAAAGGATACTTTACATGAATACAATAAAGAACGCACCGTTGGCTCTTGTCACCGGTGCCTCCCGCGGCATCGGTAAGGCCATCGCAGAAGCCCTGGCCGAAGCCGGCTACCATCTGATCCTCACCTGTAGCCATACCTTGCCGGACCTTCAGGAAGTGGCTGCCTGTTTAGAAGAAAAATATGGCATCACCTGCACCGCCATGGCTGCGGACGCATCGGAACCCGCTGCCATCAAAAAAGTTTTTGCCTCCCTGGACCATCTGGATGTACTGGTCAACAACGCCGGAATCTCTTACATTGGTCTGCTCACGGATATGAGTGTCGAAGAATGGCAGCATGTCCTGAATACGAACCTGAGCTCCTGCTTCTACACCAGCCGTCTGGCAGTGCCTCTGATGCTGCTGAAGCACAGCGGACGCATTATCAATATTTCCTCCGTCTGGGGAAATGTGGGAGCTTCCATGGAAGTGGCTTACTCCGCCTCCAAGGGTGGTGTGAACAGCTTCACCAAAGCACTGGCCAAGGAGCTGGCTCCCAGTAATATCCAGGTCAACGCCATCTCCTGCGGTGTTATTGATACTGCCATGAACCACTGCTTCTCCCCCGAGGAAATGAACGCCCTCCGGGAAGAGATTCCCGCCGACCGTCTGGGCCAGCCGGAGGAAGTCGCAAAACTTGTCCTCCAGCTCATCCAGGCGCCAACCTATCTCACCGGACAGATCCTTACTCTTGACGGAGGCTGGCAATAACACTCTCCGCCGATTCTCCCGGTACCAGTGATGCCACGATCCGCTCCATCTCTTCTTTGGATCCAGCATCCCGGCACCGGAGGATCAGATGTTCCTTCTCCGTCTCTGTCAGTGCCGCATAGCCTTGCATGGCCTGTTCATTCATCGCCAGCGCCATGCCGAATCCTACCGGCAGTTCATTCAAGGGAAACGCTTCTGTTCCGCCGCTTCCCCCAGTCAATCCATCCATTGCAAACTCCTTTCCCGCGTTCTGCGAAGATGCCTCATTTTACAGGCATCCTGTTTTTACATAACAATCGTGCACTTGATCGATAACATAATTTTGCATATGTTATCGATCAAGTGCTACTGTTTAGTCTGTGCAGGAGGAATCTGCGATATACAAAACGAAAACTCGCTCTTTGTAAATGGAAATCTCACGAATAACGGTATTCTCCGCCATCCGTGAGATTTTCAGTTTGGTTTCTGTCTGTCAGGTACCCAACATTATTTTCCGGCAAGATATTCTCTCATATGTTCTCTGATATGCTCGAACTGTTTTCTCGTCTGAGGATTCCGTGATTCAAAATTCATCAGCTTATCCAGATACCCCTGTCTCTTCACAATACGGCAGCTCTCGGGATAGACCAGCTCGTACACCAGTGAAATATGTCCCACCACATTATCCACCGCTGTTTTCTTCAGGGAACGCAGTACAGCGTGCTCCTCATCAAAGCTCTGCAGTACTTCCGGCGTCACTTCCTCCTGGTATAATACCTCGGTGTCCACATTGTAGATCTCTTCCAGAGGGAATTCCACATTGACCTTCAAGATATCAATCTTATCCGCATCCCGTAAGATATGGCAGAACATTGCCGTACGTTCGTCCAGTCCCTCCGGAATCCGGTAGGCGCTGTGATAAAATACCGCCGTCCACAGAAGTTCATCGTAGGAAGCATCTTCTACGAAATCCCGGATACTGATTCCGGCATCTGCCTGAATTTCCTCGGGCAGGCTTTCTTCGCTTCCGGAAGCAAGTCCGTGTTTCTCTTCCCAGACCTTACCAAATAAAATCCTTGCTCCGTATTTCGCATGATCGATGGAATCTGCATCGGTGAAGGTACCATATACCCGCTGCTGTTCAAAGCGTCCCACATCATGGAGCAGTCCGGTCAGCCACGCAATGTCCACCTCTTCCTCCGGAAGGTCCAGAGATCTGGCGATCTGCTGACACAATCCGCAGACCCGGTAGGTGTGTTCTATTTTCAGGCGGATCATGTCCCGGCTGCTGTCATAACGGTCCGTGTATTCCTGAAATGCTGCCAGTGCTTTTTCTCTGTTGATCTTCATTGTTCGTTGCCTCTTTTGCCTCTTATCTCTTATATCATGTTTCATGACTCATGACCTGTTCGGTTTTTTCAAATCCATTCCTTCTTATCTGATGGTTTTTGTCTCTGTCAGGCCTTTTTCTCTGTCGACGATACATAGGCCAGCTTGTATACCGCTACACAAATCACTGCAACCACCATCAGCAATCCCAGCTCCAATGCCCATGTAGGAATCGTGGAGGCACACACCACAGTCAGAAAGTCCACTGTAAAATGCAGTCCGAAGGCTGCTGCCAAATGCAACTTTCTGCCTGTCTTCACCGCACTGTATACAAGAATCGACAACGCGATCTGCAGAGCGATCGCACTGATCCGCTCCACCGGTGCGAGATAGAACTGGTAAGCCGGCGTGGTCCAGAGAACAGAGAGCTGATGGTAGGTTACCTCCTGTTGTGCGGGCTCCAATGCCGTCATAGTCTTCTCCATCAGGCCACCGTTAATCATGGCTGCGGTAAGGAGATTGCTCATAGAAGACATACCAAGGATCAGAAAAGCCTCAATGCCGCCATGTCCGGCGCCGTACATCAATGCATTTTCCCGGGTAAGATGTTTTTTCAGGCAGAATTTCATGGCGATCCACCGGCCACACTCCTCAAAAAGTGCTGCTGCAAGCCCACCGTAAATCGCATACAGCCAGATATTGTCCCGGATCACGTCTCCGGTCACCGTCAGCACAATGGCATGACAGATCTGCTCTAAGATCATGGCAAAGCCCACGAAGATACCGCAGCCGATGAAAAATGCCGGCACCCACGCCTTTGTCTTCTTATAGATAAAGATACCTAAAAATATGGGTAAACTCACGGATAATAGCAGAGATATCACCATTCCCAACATGCTTGCACCGCTTACGGTTCCCCAGATCATTGCTGTTTCCGTTACACTCTCAACTGCCATATATTCTCCTATCTGAGCGCCACGGGACGCTCTGCGCACTTGTTATTTCACCGTCTGCTGCCGTTTATATTCACCGTTCCCTCTTGTAAGATCCTCCGGAAAAAAGTAAGAAAACCTTCCTCTACCGCCACCCGGTCAACCGCTGTCTCAGGCAGATCATAGAAATATTTTCCGGTTCCGGGATCCAGGGAAATGCTGTCCAGCGGAAACCCCTCTCTGCGGATGCTGCTGTGGGGTACATCCGTCAGCCAGAATTTCTCACTTTCCATGTCAGGCTCCATCGCCTCATATACATGTTCCTCATCCTGCACATAGCAGATAGCATTGCGGTATTTTGCCGTAAGCCTTCCATAGCGTTTGACCAGTCCGATATAGTGCTCCAGCATCTGCTCATCCGTCAGATACACACCATTCACCGTACGCACATGTACCCCGGGCTGGACCGCCTCCGGGACATCTTCAAAATACAACCCGGAATCACAGGAAAATACAGGCATACGAAAAGCTTCATAATAAGCATGGACCTTCTGCCTGGCATTCTCCAGAGGCGTATTGCCTGTCTCCGGGACATCGGGAATTTTCATCCCCTGTGCCCGCAGATCCTGCAGACTGATCAGTTCAATGCCAAGTCCGGCTATGCGGTTCTGCATGGCAGCTGCCTTGGCTGGATTGCCGGTACCGTATAACAGTTTCATAAGCGTTGTCCTGCTTCCTTTCCGGTCAGATCAGTGCCGGTGTCTGTGCCAGGACAGAGATAATCGCAATCGCCGCCAAAATCACAACAACTACCACTACTGCAACAATGATCTTCTTTTTCATATATGATACCTGCTCTTTCTAAACCTTTTATGTTTTTGCATTCCATGAACTAATGATGACATATTTCAAGGACATTTTCAAGGATTATGAAAATATTCGAGATGGCTCCACTTTCTCGCCCGGCCAGGATTTTCTGAGTGCCGCATAGGAAACCAGGAAGTTGGCAAGCCAGCCGGCCGGCACGGCAAGCCAGACAAAGGCGATGCCAAAACGCGGTGCACAGATCAAAGCCACAGACAGGCGGATCGCAAGGTTTACCATATTGGCAATGAGGAATGGCCGCATGATGCCGAGTCCGCGAAGAACTCCATCGGTCGCCATTTTAATTCCCATAAAGATAAAGAAGTAACCAAGCCATCTCATATAATCCCCAGACACCTGATA
>OHAY01000733.1_pt1 | contig 33285 bp, 12 predicted proteins | sample 1577191 | NCBI WGS metagenome assembly OHAY01 (sample SAMEA3541504, study PRJEB24748) | human gut metagenome | biome: human gut; feature: human-associated habitat; material: faeces | place: China | collected 2012 | reverse complement strand
AAGATTAATATAAATATTATTTTGGGAAGTATAACCTTACCTCTTGGTAAAAGATAACGTTATTTAGAAACTAAAAGTGTTGGTAGTGATATTCACGAAGGCTCTTATATAAATTATATAAATATGAAAAGATATAGTGGTTTACATGATAAACTATGTACTATTGAAAATATTGAAGTTGCTGATGATAATGCAAGAAAGAATAAAAATAAGAAATATGGTATTAATAAACATGATAAAAATAGACAATATGAAAATGAAGATTTAGTAGATAAACTATTTAATCTTAAATATAAAACTTCTAAATATAGTCTATATAAAATATATGAACCAAAAGAACGTATTATTTATAGACTTCCTTATTATCCAGATAGAATTGCTCATCATGCTATAATGAATGTTGTAAAATATATTTGGACAAAAAGTTTTATTCATAATACATATAGTTGTATTGAAGGTAGAGGTATTCATCTTTGTGCAAATAATCTTAAAAGAGATTTAAGGAAATATCCTAATGAAACTAAATATTGTCTTAAATTAGATATTAGGAAATTTTATCCTAGTATTCCTCATAATGGTCTTAAGAAATGTATTAGAAAGAAGATTAAAGATAAAGATTTTTTAATGATTCTTGATGAAATTATTGATTCTACTGATAATGTTCGTGATGTTTCTTCTAAATTAACTAATAAAATTGGAATTGGAGTTCCTATTGGTAATTATTTATCTCAATACTTTGCTAATCTTTATCTTAGCGAACTTGACCATTTATGTAAAGAAGAACTTAAATGTAAATTCTATTATCGTTATGCTGATGATATAGTTATTCTAAGTGATGATAAAGATTTTCTTCATAAAGTTCTTATTTATATTAAGTTATATGTTCATACTATTGGATTGAAAGTTAAAGATAATTATCAAATATATCCTGTTGATAGTAGAGGAATTAATTTTGTTGGTTATGTATTTTATCATACTCATACTCTAATTAGAAAATCTATTAAATATAAAATTATAAGACTAGTAAATAGTTATTTAAATAGAGAAATTGATAAAAAAGAATTTAAAGTTAGAATGTGTGCTTATTATGGATGGCTTAAACACGCTGATGCTAAAAATCTTCTTTATAAAATTCAAAGTCTTACAGGTGTTAGATATTCTAATTGGAATGGTAAAAGAACTAATATTGCTAAATATTATGGTAAATACGTTAGAATAATTCAAGTTATTAATTATGCTAAGTATTTTAGAATTAATTTTATTAGAAATGGTAAAGCTTATTATGCTGATAGTAGAGATAAAACTCTATTTTATTCTATACATAGACTTAATCATTTTCCTATTAATTTTAAAATTACTAAATATGATTGGCGTATTTATACTAAAAATAGAAAAGAAAATATTAAACCTCAAATATAATATATTATGGCTAAAAATAAACTTAAAGATGATATTATTAGAACTATATGCTGTTTAAATAGTGATATATCTAATAAAGATAGAAACTTATTAATTGAATTATTAAATTCTATTGTTGATTATACTAATAATACTGAACTTGAACAAAAAGTTAAAGTTATAGAACAAAAGCATAATGAATTAGTTGATACAGTTAATGAACTTAAAGCTAAAGTTGAAACATATTCTGATAAGATTAATGAGCTTGAAGAAAGAGTTCATCAATTAGAAAACGCAAGTCAATCTTAACATGGCTAGTCTTAATCAATTAGTTAGTGAATTTGCTCATGCTGTTGGCAATCCTAATAGTATTCCTCTTAGACGTAATCTTCGATATGCTATTCTTCATGGTCGTAATGAACTAATTCGTAAAAGTTATGAAAATCATAAATATGTTGATAAAGGTATTCAGCAACGTATTCGTGTTTCTATTATTAATATTCCTGATGGTGACTTATATAATAGTCAAACTCTTGGGCTTCCTGCGATTAAACGTACTAAACAAGAAGTTCCAAAACCAGTTAGACTTATTAATAACTTACCTTTCCAATCAATTAGAACTACCGGACATACTGGGATAGAAATACCATTTGCAAAAGAAGCTAGTGCTAAGTTTTATCATTATCTTGCAGGTATGTGTAATCTTCCTGTTTATGATTATATTAATGGTTATATTTATTTCTTTAGTAATAATAAAGATTGGTTTCAAAATATAGGTTCTATTATTATTGAATCTCCTTTTGAAGTTCCTTATCTTGTTCCTACTGAAACTGTCGAAAAAGCTAAAGATGTAAATTATGACCCTATTGATGATGAAGCTAAATACGATGATGATGAATTTCTTATTCCTGAAGATATGATTGGAGCTCTTAAAGAGATTGTATTTAAACGTAATCTTATTGAAGTTCCTCGTCAAACAAATGAAACTCCTATTGATAATCTTGTAACTAGATAAACTATGATTAAAGATATAGATATTAGTCATTATTATAAAAAGTTTATTGAAACTTCTAATGACGATATGGCAAAATATAATAAAGAACTTGAAGTTATAAATAAGATGAAAGCTGATTGTCGTGCTTATATTAAAAGTAAAAATCAAGTTATTAAAGATGATTTAAAAATTAATCTTAATGAATATGGGTTTCAATTTCTTAATGATAATGTTGAATTAATTAATAAGTTAGAGCAATTAATTAATAATCGACTTAGTTATACAGTTGGAGAAAGACGTATTGTTCTTCTCCAACTTTTGCGTTATTGTAACTTAGCTAAAAAAGCAAACGATTATATTATTGCTCTTAAACTTGCTACAAGACGTTCTGAATTAAGTCTTTCTGATTATAAAAAGTATATTCATAGATATTATAGTTATGGTGTTCATAAATGTGTTCTTGAAGGCTATGCTTATCATTTTAAATATGAAATTGGTGACTTAGTTATTAATTTCTGGAGATATAGAGATAAACCTAGAGATACTTATGTTGATTGGAACGCTACTAGACTTAAGAAACAAGAAATTATTGATGCTGGTCTTAAACCTTATGATAAAGAAGAAGCAGAGATATATAAAATTCGTGGACTTAAATATGATGGTATTCCTTATGTAGTTTATAAAACTAATAAAGAGTTTTATGAAATACAACTTATTAATAATGGAACTCATAGTTATAGTGCTATTAAATTTAAGTATGCTAATTATATTAATAGAGAGCTTCGTGGTAAAGATGCTAAACAACTTAATTCTGAATGTAAAACTGTTGATGATATTTTTAATCTTAAATTAGGATTAAGAAGTAAACTTCTTGTTTATCTTGAACGAGAACATAATGCTCCATTTAAATATATTAGAAATGTTAATCAACAAAAGTATGAACGTGGAGCACATAATAATGGTAATAAAACTAGATATAAAAACTAATATTATGGCAAATAATAAAACGATTACGATAGAACATATTATTGGTAAACTTGATAATGATTTCAATCCAGATAATAGTGATTGGATTCCTAGAGTTCCTGCTTGGTGTGTTGATGCTATGAATGAACTTAAAGTTCTTCGTAAAGTTGATAAGAAAATGAAACTAACCGTCATTAATAAGATAGCTAAAAGTAAATGTTGTCTTATTGATGACGGTCTTAAAGTATATGATAGTAATGGTTGTGAAGTACCTAGAGCTGATAGTAGTAAGTATAGATGTAATGATACTGAATCTACTCCATCCTCTACGGGGGGTCAAGCGGAGGACGAAAGTCCGGAGCGTGCTACTAATAAAGACTATCTTGGTATGCCTGATGATTGTTGTCCTAATGGTTCTAGAACTAGAGAGGTTATTGATACTGGTAAAATAGGATGTAATCCTGTTGTTTATACACTTCATAATAATACTGAATGTCCTAGATGCCAACATGAAGTACATTTTCATTGTCAAACCCCCCGTGGAGGATATGATAAGTCAAATCATAACTATATTCTTATTGGAGGTAATACTATTGAACTTAATTTTAATGATACTTGTATAACGGTTGTTTATAAAGATATTGAAACTCAATATAGTGATAATTATCATTGTGAAGTTCCTGTTATACCTGCTAATGGTAAATTAATTCAAGGTCTTGCTTATTATTGTATGGCTCGTATGCTTATGAGAGGATATAAACATCCTGTGTTTAATCTTTCTGCTAGTCAATATGGAACTAATCCTTTCTATCTATGGGAAAGTATGAAGAAAGATATTAAGACTAGTATTTTATTAGATGAACAAAGTGATGATGATAGTGGTTGGAATGAGTTCTTTTATAACTTTACTTTTCCTAAATAATTATGAATATACAAAAGAAACTTAGTCTTAATAAACATCCTGGCGATTGCGTTCCTTATTCATTAGTTGCTGCTAAAAATGTTAAAGTAAGTAATGATGGAAGGATGATTGTTAATGAAGAAGGACTTGAAGATTGTAAAGTAATTGCTAACGCTATTCATGAAGATGGTATTAATAATTTTAAAATAGTTGGTGTTATTCCTACTAGTACTGAACTTATTTTATTTATTGTTAATACTGATTCGAATGAATCTTATATTTATAGATATAATGAACAAGCTGATAATTGTTATAGAGTAAATAGTAATTGGAAATATAATGGTGGTAAGATTAAAGGAACATATACTTATAATGTTAAAAATCATCTTATAATAGCTATTGCAGAAAGTAATGCTTCGGTTGATGTTCCTCTTAAAACTATTAATATTGATTTAGATTCTGACCGTCCTGATTCTGAAATGTCTATTATTCCTCAAATAACATTACCCACTATTAGTAATCTAAACTATGTTAGTGGTGGTGCTTATAAAGGATTTTATTTTCTATTTATTCGTTATAAAATTGATAAAACTAATTATACTAAATGGTATAGTATTGGATTTCCTATTTTTAATGATGTTATAATACCACAAGTTATTAATAAAGTTTGTTTTAGAAAAACTAATGTTTATGAACCAAAAGATGAACCAAATGGTTATTGTTATGGTAATACTGATTCATTTAGTGATTCTAAAGATATATGTAATCAAACTTTTGAAATAAGTATTAGTGGAGGTCGCTCAGGACTTTATCAACTTGGTTTTATTGTATGTAAAAAGGATGGTACTCAAGCATTTAGAACTGATGATTTAAATAATAATATTTTTAAATTTAGTAGAGATATTCTTGTTGAATATAACGTTTCTGATTTAACTACTGATTATTATAATTATTATAATGTTGGTAATATTATTAATTATAAAAATAGAGTATATATTGCTAATTATAATGAACATACTGATAATGATAATAGGACTTTAAGTAATGGTAAAACATTAGAAGAAGCTGTTAAAGATATTACTATAAAACTTCGTAATAAAGCTGTTAACGCTTATTATAATGATTATACTGCTGTAAATGCTGTTAGTGAAAAAGGTCCTTATTTTAAAATGGCTAGCCTTCAAATTACTGGTACTGCTGATTGGCAAATTAAAGATATTAATAAAGTATTTAATAATAATCAATATCCTTTTCGTACTTTTAGAACTTTATTTAATGATACAGTTATACAAGGTATTGCAGCACATGAATATTTAAAGATTAATTATAATGCTAAAATAAAAGTAGGTAGTAGAGGTAGTCATAATCTTAAAGAATATCTTGCTTGTCATTGTTTTATTATTCCTACAAGTTATAAATATGAAAATAATCAAACTGTTTACACTATGCCAAGTACAGTTAAAATAGCTTGTTATGTTTATAATGGAACTGGATTTACAGAAGATGCTGTATTTACTAGTGGGCAAGTATTATTTGGAGATACTATATTTGATATTGATAATTGTAAAATGAGAATTACTCATTCTATTATTGAACCTAGTTATGATTTTAATGAACGTAAAAAGAATGATACTCTTATTCCAGGAGAAGTATATAACTTTTTTATTCATTTTGTTGATAAATATGGTGATGCTAGTAGAGGATATAAATTGTCAAATAAAGATAAGTATATAAATAATATTGTTAATGATGGTTCTCATTGTACTATAATTACTTTTAATTGGAATAATCAAGGTAATGGTAATATTCCATATTGGGCTGTTATTAGTGGAGATATTCCAATATCTAGTATTAGTACTAATGTTAAAAGATATATTGCTAATCATAAAATTGTAGTTTATACTGCTGAACCTATTAATAATCCTACCACTAATATATTACTTAATAGTTCTGGAGAACTTGAAGCTAGTAATAAAGATGAACTATATACTCTTATATCTAATTATTTTATTGATTATAAAGATAAAGATAAATATAATGATTTATATGTTTATCAAGTTATAAATAGCGGTAGTTATACTCCTTGTAGCAATCAAGTAATAGGTGCTATTGGTGTTGATAATGAAGCTAAGTTTGGTTATTATGAAAATATTAATGGCGATGAATTATTTAGAATACCTGATTTAATATTTGATTCTGAAGTTGTTGGCGGAGAACATATTAGAGATTTTGTATATAATATGAATAATACTTTTAATAAGTTTTATATTCGTGCTAATATTGATACTACTTTATGGAATCAAATTAAAGAACTTGGTTATATTGGATGGTTTATTAGTTATGAGAAAGTTGAACCTATTACTAGATATACCGGATTATTAACTAGAAAAGATTATTGTAATATAGCTAGTAATGTTACTTGGCAAGATGGTAGTTGGGGTACTAAACCTGGTTTTGTAGCTAATAATTTTACTAGTGATAAATGTTATTTATATAGTGGTCGATTTGATATTGATGATAGTATTAAATATGATTTTAATATTATTCGTATTGATGGTAAATGTAAATTTGAACCTTATAAAGAAAAACATGATGTAGTTGATATGGTAGTTAATACTACTTATCCTTATAGTTATAATATGCCAGTTATAGGTGTAATTAGCAGAAATGAATATAAACCTATTAATAATTATAAATTAGTAGTTGCTGATAGTGTTGTTGATAGTAGAGCTGGAAAAGGAACTGCTCTTGAAATGGATGATTATAAGGAATTACTACTTGATGCTGAAACTATGTTTCTTGCAACAGTTCTTAATTGTACTAAAAATATCTATACTAGTAAAGAAAAAGAACTTGTAAGACTTAATGATGTTTGTTATAATGGTGGAACTTATTCTATTGAACATGGATATAATGGTAGAATGACTTATGATGGTGTTCTTATTTATAATGATAATGGAGTTATAATGAACGAAGGCAATTATAAATTATATACTCCTACTAATAATCAATATTATTATAGTGGTGATGAACCATGTTGGTTTGATATTCCATTTAATGTTTATATTCAATTTCCTCTTTATAATGATAAGTTCTTTGAAAGTAAATGTTTTAATAATGAACCTAGTAAGATAGCTTTTAGTATTAAAGAAGATACTGACAAGAAAAGTGTTGCTTTTGGTACATTTGTAGAACCTAAAAATAGTGTTGATTTATTTAAAGACCCTATTGGAAATGTTGACCAATATGTTCCTAAACTATTAACTCAATATCGTAATGATATTATTAATATTACTCGTTTTGATAAAACTATAAGACGCAGTAATGTTATTCAAGATGAGAGTGAAGTTAACGCTTGGAGAATATTTCCTATTGAAGGTTATAAAAATATTACTGAAAATAAAGGTAGTATAACTAACTTAGTTGGTATTGGATATTATCTTTTAGTTCATACTCAACATAGTATGTTCATGTTTGATATAAGTGCAGCTCTTAAAACTAGAGATGAAAATGTTCAATTATATCAACCAGATGCTTTTGAAGTTAATTATAAAGAAGTATTTACTAGTGATAAAGGTTATGGTGGACTGCAAGATGATTTAGCATATATAGTTGGAGAATTTGGTTATATCTTTTATAATGATGATTTTAATAGATTTTATCAATTTGATGATGGTCAACTTAAAATAATGGATGAAGATATTAAATTATGGCTAGATAAATATCATCCTAATAAAGTTAGATTTGCTCATGATAAATTTAATAATCGTATTCTAATTAAGTTTGATTATACTTATAATAATGTTAATCCTAATACAAAAGAATCTATTATTGAAAGTCATAATGAAGTTATTAGTTTTAATTATAAAATAGGTAGTTTTATTAGTCTGCATGATTATTATTTTAATAATGCTTGGTCTACTAAAACTAAATGTTATTTTCAAACTAAGCATAATGATGATAGACTTAATTGTCCTCTTCATGTATTTACTAATGAATATAATTATGGTAGATTTAATACTCATATGGGTGATGATAGTAGAAGTTTATATTTAGTATCTAAACAAGAAGTTGGCGATGAACCTATATTAGTTCATAATAGTTATATTGATATTATAGTTAATGAATCTTATGAACTTATTAAATTTCTTGAATTTATTAAATATAAAGTACGTAAGATATATATTCCTATTTATAGTGATAATATTAATAATCCTGTTGATTTAAGAGAACATCCTTATGCTGGAGATATACTTCGTATATTTAATGAAGATAATGATACTGATGATATAGATATTAATATTGATAAACTTAATGAATTTAATAAGTATAAAAAACCTTGGTATGAACTTACTCAATATAACTTTAATTATTTCCGTAATGCAATTAAAGAACATCCTAATACAGTAAGTGATAAACTTCGTAGAGTATATGGTAATTATTTTGTAGTTCGTTTCATATTTAATAATTCAGATAATAAGCGCATTGAATTTGAAAGTCTTGAATGTGCTCAAACTCAATTTAGAAAATTATGATACAGTATAGAGATAGACAAAGACAAAAAGCTTTTATTGGTGCTATTATTGGTGCAGCTGCTAGTATTGCTGGTGGTATAATTAAAGGTAATAAGCAAAAGAAAGCTCAAGAAAAAGCTCAAGCTGAAGCTCAAGCTGCACAAGACCATAAAGATGCTTTACAAAATGCTCAAGCTTTAACTAGTGCTTATGCTAATCAAGATTATGTTGGTCAATATAATGATAAGCTTACTCTTAAATGTGGCGGTAGAGTTCGACGTAAAGCTGGTTTCGGTACTGAATTTGCTGATGCTCTTCCCGGTTTAGGTAATCTTGCTAGTTCTATTACAGGAGTTCAAGGACTTGGTGAATTAGGTACTGCAATAGGTCAAGGTATTTCTGCTAATCAACAAATTAATGAAAATAAACGTATTGCTCAAGAAGCTGAACAACGTAAGCAACTTCAATCTGGTCAACAGCAACTTAATATTACTTCTGATAAAATGACTAATCCAATGACTATGTATCAACGTTCTAGTTTTATTAATAAATATAAATGTGGTGGACGTAGAAAAGCATGGATTGGTGCTGCTATTGGTGCTGCTGGAAGTTTAATTGGTGGTATGTTTGGCAGTAAAGGACAACAACCAATTCAAGTTAAACAAGCTGACCAAGCTAGTTATAGTGCTCCTAAAACTGGTCTTGAACGTCCTGAATGGATTACTAATGGTACTGTTCAACAACCTGTTATGCCTCAATCAGTATATCGAGATAGGCTAAATGTATATCGCTGTGGCGGTCGTAGACGTTAATCTTTTGCTCTCTGTTGAATTATTATATATAGGTATGAACTATTAATCAGTTGATAACCTATCGTTCGACAGAGAGCCTTAAAATCAATCAAATTATAATTTCTCATTATATTATATAAAATGCCTAGAAAAGATAAAGTTATTCATATAAGTAATTTGCCTAGTACATTTAGAGGTAATGTTACTCGTAATGGAAGATTTATTCAGAATGGTATTCCTCCACTTGGCGGAGTTTATGATAAAGTTGTTAAATCTACTGGTTTAATAAGACTTGGTAATGAATTTCTCTATAATGGTATAAACAATTTAGTATCTAAAGATAATAGAGAAAAATTAATGAATAATACTGCTGGTAGACTTATTAATTATGTTAAAGATTTTAATAAAGAATCTTTTCCTAGTGATGATGAACTTGGACCAACATTTCCATTTAATATTATTCAAACTACTAGAAGTAATGGAAGAAATCTTCCTCAAAAACAATATGCTGTTGGTGGTAAAATACCAAATGTAGTTGCTGGTGGTATTGCTCAACCTCTTGGTAATAATTTCTTTTATATGAATGGAAGAAAACATAGTCAAGGTGGTATTGATATTGGGCCTAGTGATAAAACTGGTATTGAAGTAGAAGGTGGTGAAGTAGTTGAAACTAATGGAAATGAACTTAAAGTTTATTCTGCACAGCCTATTCTTAACGGTGCTAGTCCTGCTCAATTAGTTATGGGTGGAGCTAATCCTAATAAAGTATTTAAAGCTCAAGAAGATTTTAAAGATAGAAATAGAATTAATGATGATGGAACTAAATATAAAGAAGGTGGCAAAATTTATCAAGCACCTGATGAATATAAAAGACAAATCGCTGAAAGTGGTTCGATAATTATTGGTGGTTATCCTACAATAGCTGGTAATAGAAATTATAAATTTATTAAAGGTCTAACTAAAGCTTCTAGAATAGGTAGAACTGCTACTAATTTTATTAATTTAGGTAGACAAAAGATTTATGATTTAGCTAATAAAATTGATAATACTTGGATTAATCAAGGTATTAAAGAAGTTTATAGAACAACTATTGGTAAACATGGTAGTAATCTTCCTAGAACTATTGATTATATAAATAAAAATAATATAAATGAAAATAAAAAAGCTATGGGTGGATTAAGTAGAGATAAAGATTATGGTTCTAAAAAGAAACCTTATCCTAGTGTAGCTAAAAAAGATTTTGCTGGTGGACATAGAAGTTATCCTATTCCTACAAAAGCAGATGCTGTTGACGCTTTAAGACTTGCGGGATTACATGGACGTAGCGATGTTAAAGCTAAAGTTTATAATAAATATCCTGAACTTAGAAAAAAAGGTAATACAGGATTAATTGTAAGTATTAGTGGTAATGTTAAGAATGGATTAATTCATTCTCCATCCTCTACGGGGGGTCTACGCGATAAATTTGCTGTTGGTGGAACTCGAATTAATCGTCATGGAAGAACTTGGGAATATGATGAACAAATTGGAGCTTATGTTCCTATTACTAATAGAACTATTAATAGAACTTCTGCTTATCCTATTAATAAATCTGCTAGAGGAGAAACTATTATTGGCAGCGATTATACTTTTAGAAATGGAAGATGGTCTAAAAATAATAATGTAAATACTAATACTAATAAACCTAATGTTGATAATGGAAATCGTCGTCCTCAATATTATGCAGAACGTAGACTTCCTTTATTTGAAGATGGTGCTGGTATTACTAGTGGTTTAGTTAGAGCTGGTTGGAGTCATGGAAATAACAAAGGTGTTAGTATAAATAATACTAATATTCCAAGTTTATCTGCAACTAAATCTAGCGGGAAGACCCCCCGTGGAGGACGAAGTAAGTCAAGTCAATCAACTCAATCTATCTCTACTAAAACGCCTCCTACTGCTGTTTATAATCGTAATCTACCTAAAGTAGAAGCTAGTATTCCTACTACTTTACCTGTTTCTACTAATACTCCTGTTAAAGGAACTACATTTTCTGATGGTAAAGGTCAAGGTAAATTTAAAAATCTTACTACTGCTGATTGGATTGGATTAGGTAGTAATGTTGCTGGCAGTTTAGCTAGTTATTTTGCTAGTAAAAGAGCTATTAATAAAATGAGAGGTCCTGGTCAACCTACTCTTATTAGCGCTAATAAACTTAAAACTAAATACAATATTAATCCTCAACTTGATAGAATTAGAGAAGATAAATTTGAAGCTTATCGTGATATTGATTCTAATACTGCTAGTAGTCGTGTAAGTTTAGCTCGTAAACAACGGGTTCGTAATGCTGCTGGTCAAGCTGTTAACGAACTTTATGGTAATAAAGAAAATATAGAAACTAATCTTATTAATCAAGATAGACGTAATCAACAAAGTGTTCGTCAATTTAATGCTCAACAATACAATCAATATATAGATAGAAAAACAGCATTTGATAATGGTATTAGAGAAGCTAAAGTAACTAATATTAATAATTTATTTAGTGGTATTAATGCTGGTATTCAAGATATGATTAGTAGATATGAAAATCGTAAAGCTTTAAATAATACTATTGGTGCTATGAGAGCATCTGCTCCTAATGTAGATGATAGAATTATGAGAGATGCTGGAGTTGATTATGATGAATTTATTATTCGTAAACGTAGAAAACTTGGAGGAAAACAATCATGCCGATAAACTTTTATACTCCTACTTTTAGACAACAAGTTAATCCTATTGACTTAAATGTCTTAGCTAGAACTTATAATACTCTTGAACAAGGTCATCAACAAGCTATTCAAACTAAATCTCAAATTGATGCTCAACTTGCTCAATTAGATTTAAATGAAGCTGAAGATGCTTGGCGTCAAGAACAACTTAATAAAGTTCGTAATGCTCTTACTGAAAATATGCAATATGGTAATGCGTATTCTAGTCTTGATGATATAGTTGGAACTTATGGAGATATAACTTCAAGTCCCGGAATGATTGGTCGTTTACGTGCTCAACAAGATTATAAAGTATATATGGATAATCTTGATAAACGTACTGATTTATCGGAAGATTATAAGAATTATTATCGTGCTGTTAATAAATATAATTATCAAGATATAACTGATAAAAATGGTAATGTTATTGGTGGAAGTAAATGGACTCCTATTGATAAAGAAGTTTCTGAAATTCCTATGAATCAGATACTTAATCAAGCACTTCAATGGGCTGCTAAAGAACAAGGCGGCGGTAGTCAAACAAGATGGCTTGATGCTAATGGAAAAGTTACTGATGATATTACTAAATCTGTTACAGGAGAGATTTATTCTCATACTAAAGGTGATTGGCAAAGGTTAAGTAAAGCTAAACTTGCTGAAGCTGTTAAAGCTGTTATTGAAAATACTCCTGGTGCTAAAGCTAGTCTTGAACAAGATTATAAGATTGCTAAATGGAAATATGACCAAAATGGTAGTAATCCTGATATAACAGATAAAAATGGTATTCTACTTACTCCTGAACAGTATCTTGCTAAACGTATTGATCCTTTCTATAACGCTGCAACTTTTTATAATCAAGATAGTAATACTACTTATGGAGAAGCATGGAAAGCTCAATTAGCTTTAGCTAAACAAGCTGGATTAGGAAGTGCAAATCAAAGAAAACAAGCTATTGATAATTTAACTTATAAAGGTACTCCTGTTCGTATTGATAATTTTATGCCTGCTCAAGCTCAAGCCGAAATTACTAGTAATAGACAATCAATAGCTGGATTACTCAACAAATATAATCCTGATATTAATATTGATTTAGCAACTGCTAATCCTAATGATATTAGAACTAGTATCATGACTAATATTACTAGCCCATCTGATAGAGCATATGCTCTAAGTTATCTTAATGATATTATTGATAATCAAGAATATATTAATAGTCTTAAAGTTGGTAAATCGCAAGATAGCATTGACGGATTTGATACATATAATTCTATTATTAGTTTAAGTGATTTGCCTAATAATAAATATTCTGATACATATAGTAAATATGTTAATCAGATATTTGGAGATAGTAGTTCTATTAGACAATACTTTAATAATGATGATGTTTATAACTCATTTATTAATGCTCTTGGCGGAGAGAAAAAAGCTGCTAGTCTTGGAATAAGATTTGGTTCTGACGGTAATGGTTATAGATATGCTGAATTACCTAAAGATTATCATAAATCTATTTATAGTTTTGGCAAAGCTGTTAAAGAAGCTGAAGATACTAGAAATCCTTTAAATGCTTTTCTTAATTCTGCTAAAACTAGATTCTTTGGTTATGGTGATAAATTTGTTAGAGTTGATTCTAATGGTGAAGAACATCATGCTGGATTACCAACAGGCAATAAAGAACCTTATATTGGTTTGATTAATTATGTTGATTCTCTTAAATCTAAAAATGATGCTGTTCTTGACGGTGGCAAAATAACTTCTTCTACTATTGGTATTAGTGCTTTAACTCCTGAATTAGCTGAAATTAATTTTATGATGAATGCTAATCCTGAAGAAGCTAGTAAACTTTCTGCTTATAAGAAGAATAAAGAAGAACAAGCTATGATGGCTATTCGTAGTGGTATTGATTTAACTCAAGGAGAAGCTTATATTACTAGTGAAAATGGAGTATTTGAACCTATGACTTCTGAAGATAGAAAAGCTTATACTGCTTATCTTAGAAGTGCTAAAGATAATGAAATTACTCCTACTATTGTTCGTGACCCAAAAACTAGTGATGTTGGAGTTCAAATTAATATTGCTGGTTATTACGATACAGAAGGTAAACTTAAAAGAGAACCTATTACTTTACTTGTAGGTAGTGGTGCCATTGATAGTTCTATTATTCAATCTTGGAATCAAGATACTAGTTGGAAAGCTGCTGGTAAAGTAGAAAATTATTATAATGCTAATAGACCTATTTCGCTTACTAATAATGCTGCATTTACTGGAATTGATAAATTTAAATTAGTGCCTAATGGTGGAGGTTTTAATTTAATTAATTCTACTAATAATCAAACTATTGGTTTAGTAAGTAAAGAAAATGCTGTTGATATTGTAGATAATTTATCTCAATGGGAACAAACTGTAACTGCTGTTAAAGCTGGTATGGCAGTAGATGAAAATGCTGTTAAAGCTATTCAACAAAATGTTGCTACTAAACTTGCTCAACTTAGTGGCAGTACAGATCCTTATGTTATTCAATATTACTATGATGAATTAACTAATAATCTATATTAATATGGATGTATTAAAGTTTCTACAAGGTGGTAACAAAACACCTAATCCTGAATATAATCCTAAAACTAAAAAGGGGGCTATACAGCCTCCTACTTTAGTTGATTACAACCCTGGCACTTCTATTAGTGACCAGGGTCGTGGTCATTTATTTAGTCGTATTGCTGGGCAATCATATAATCTTAACCAATATGATATAGATAAATATGCTCCTTATGATGTTTATGTTAATCCTGTTGATGACCCAGAAAAACTTGATAAAGAACGTGCTGTTAATCAAAGTAATTGGGAACAAGGATTAAGAATGATTGGACAGATTGGTAATGAGATTACTGTTGGTACAGCTATTGGTTTTGCAGATTTAGCTGACGCTTTCTATAATATGGTTAGTAATAGTCCTAATGATTATCAATCTGAAATAAGTTCTGAACTTGAATCTTTAAAAGAATCTATTAATGAAAGATTAGCTATATATCGAGAAAATCCTAATGCTGCATTTGACATTGGAGATTTTGCTTGGTGGGCTAGTAATGCTCCTAGTATAGCTAGTTCTTTAACTCTTATGGTTCCTAGTACTGGTCTTGCTAAAGGTGTTTCTTTATTAGGTAAAGGTATAAAGTTTAATAAATTAGCTAATAAAATGGCTAATGCTATTAATATGACTCAAAAGAGTAGAGCCATTACTGGTAGAATAGCAGAAGCTACTGCTATTGGAATTCCTTCTCGTTATCTTGAAAATTATCAAGAAGCTAGACAAACTTATAATGATATTGAAGATTATTCTAAAACTCAACTTGCTAATATGAATGATAAACAAAGAGAAGAGTTTTATAATAATAATCCTAAATATAAAGATATGTCTGATGAAGAAGTAGCTAAAGATATTGCTAAGAATAGTGCTGATATTACTTTTGCTGAAGATTGGGCTAATGTTCTTTTTGACGTATGGCAAGTTTATAGTTTAAAGAACTTATGGAAAAATGCTTTAAGTGGTAATACAATTAGTTCTAGACTTAGAAATTTAAATACTGCATTTAATAGTAATATTGATGATGCCGCTGCAATTACTAATGCTTTAAGTAATAAAACTACTAAACAAGCTATTACTAGTACATTAAAAGATATAGGTAATGATATTCTTCATGGTGTTAGAGCTGAATGGACTGAAGGTGCTGAAGAAGCAATTAATTATATAGCTAGTCAAGATGGTTTATATAATGGTAAAAAAGTATTTGATAAAGATATTCCTCAACAAACTATTAAAGATTATCTTCAAGACCCAATGCTATGGGAACAAGCATTTTGGGGTGCTCTTGGTGGTATCACTTTTAGTAGTGTTATGAATAAAGCTGGAGAATTTATTAATAAACGTCTTGATAAAGATTGGACTTCTGCTGAAAAACAAAGAGAAAATGAAATTCTTGGTCGTACTGCTACTTTTCAAGCATATCAAGAAAGACTTAATAGTATTGCTAATGGTAAAAATCCATTTATAACTATTACTGATGAAAACGGTAAACAAGTTAATCCAGATATTATTACTGGTACTGAAGAAGAACTTCGTAATATAGCTGAAAAAGAATATATGGATAATATTATTATTAATTCTATGAATGCTGGTAATTTAGGACTTCTTGAAAGTTCTATTAATAGTAAAGAATTTAATGATAGTATTACTAATAAACTTGGATTACAACAACAAGAAAGTAGTGAACTTATTAATAGATTTAAAACTGAAATTAATAATCTTAAAAATGAATATAATACTACTTTAAATAAAGTTAATAGACTTGGTGGTGGATTTGAAGTTGGTCGTATTATAGCTACTCAAATGGTTCATGCTCGTAATCGTCAAGAAAATTATAATAATCTTCTTAATTGGGCTAATAATGTTTTAAATCAAGATATTACAAATAATCATATTGAAGATGTTGATATTACTTCTGCTAAAAATGGTATATATCAACATATTCTTAATAGTATTCAAAGAGATATTAAAACTATTCAAGATAATGCTGCAATTAATGATTCAGTTAAACAAGAACGTATTGCTCAATTAAATGAACGTCTAGATGCTATTAATAAACTTTATATCCCTATTGATATTGAAAATAAAAATGATATTCAATCAGCTATTCAACTTCAAAAACAATATAATGAAGTATTTAAAGATTTAGCAGAAGTTGTTAATGCTGAAATTAATGTTGAAGTTAATAAAAATCAACTTAATTTATCTGATGATAATATTAAATCTCGTATAACTTATCTTAATAATTTCTTTGATAGTAGTCGTAAAAAGATTGTTAATAAAGCTATGGACGATTTACGTAATGCTTATAAACAATATGGAAAAGATTATGTTAATTCTGTTATTAAAGATGCTAATAATGGTAATAAACCTAATATAGATAAAGTTATTAGAGATGCTTATGCTGCACTTGATTTAAGTTCTAAAGGTAATGAACATCTTAAAACTACATTAGAACAATTAGCTGAGATTGCTGAGATTGAAAATGATGTTAATAATACTCCTAAAGAGGAAGAAGTTGCTCCTGTTAATCCTGATGTTAATGAAGTTAATGAAACTGATACAGATGATACTAGTTCATCTCCATCCTCTACGGGGAGTATAGCGGAGCGAAGCGGAGCGGTTCCTAGTGAACCTACTAATACTGAACAACCTCAATCTCAAACTGGGCAACCAGTTTCTCAAGAACCTATTAGCATTCCTAAACCTGAAATTACTAATGTTCTTCCAGATGATGAATTTGAACGCGGTCAAATAGGTACCGATTTAGTTTATGAAAGTATTGCTGATTTAGAAGATTCTCTTGGGCATGAATCAACTAGTAGTGATTTACTTAATGCAAGACAATCTTTTATTGATAAACTTAGTCAAGCTGGATTTGAACAAACAGAAGCTGCTGATATAGTTAATAATATTATTGATGGTCTTACAGGTGGTAGTTTATATAGTTCTGTTCAAGATGATAGTACAAGACGTTTATTACTTAATGCTACTTATGCTACTATTACAGGTAATGAACGTAATATAGAAGCTGTTATGGATGATTTTGCTAATAGTATTGATAGTGAAGGTAATACTAGAGGTAAAATTGTTAACGGTAAAGTATATCTTAGTATTGGTCAATTAGTTGAATATATAGATAGTATTACAGGAAATAAAATTATTAAAAATTATTTGTTTAATCAAATAAAAAACTATCTTTACGCAAGCACTAATAATCAAGGTAAATATCGTGCTACTGATGAATCAACTATTAAAAAACTTAATGCTAGACAATTTGTTCAATATGTAGATGGTATTGCTAAAGAACGTCTTGAAAGACTTCAAGTTGAACATACTAATAATGTTAATCTTAAGTATATAGTAGAGAATGAAAATGTTAAAGCGTTTACTTCTATTAAACAAGGTGATTATCTAGAAACTGAATATGATAGTAAGCTTAGACGTATTAATATACTTGCTAATGGTACAATTATTGGTTATATAGGAGTTCCAAATATTGATAAGTTTGGTAATTATGATATGGTTAATCAAGGTTGGAAATATAATATTCATGCTGAAAATGGTCAAGTTATTTCTCCACTTAAAGACGCTTTAATTAGTATTCTTGATGGTGATAGATTTGACGAAGAATTTATTGGTCATTTATATGAACTTGCTGTTAAAGAAGAAGTTACACAAGAAGAACTTGTTAATCTATTTAAAGAATTTGAAACTAAATATCCTGATATAGTTAGAGATTTTACTACTCCTGTTGCAAGTTTTGATTTAGCTGGACATCTTGTTAATCTTACTAAATACATATTTAATCAGCCTTATGAAAATAGTCATGAAGCTAGTATTAATCGTTGGTTTAATAATCTTCTTAATAGTTATGACCAAGCTATTACAATAGTTAAAGGTGATTTTAAAGGTAAGATTAAAGCTGTTAATATTAAATATGGAGTTCTTAATACTATTGATGATACTAATGGTGAATGGAATGATGTACAAGAAACAGTAGTTGGTTATGATGAAAATATTAACAAACTTGGTGTAGTTGTACAAGGTCAATTATATCTTAATGGAGAAAGTAAATCTACTATTATTGAAAATCTTACTACTAATGGCATGCCTGTGATTAGTATTCCAAGTAGTGATGGTACTTCTCTATATGCTTTTTGTAAACAAGTTCCATTAAATAGTAATCTACTTAAAGGTGATGCTCGACGTATTATTAATTCTATTAAGAATGAAGTTAATAATCTTTGTAGAGATTATATTAGTGGAAAAATAAGTTTTGGTGAACTTAAACAAAGTCTTGGAGATATATTTGGAAATAATAAACTTGTTAATGGTGATAGAAATACTGGACTTCAAATTAGTATTAATCCTACTAATATAGGTTTCTATGTTAAAGGTGCACATTTTAATGGTAAAGATTATGCTTTTACTATTAATTCTGATGCTGGTAATTATAAACGTAATATTATTATTAATTCTCCTTATGTTGGTAATAGTGCTTTTAAAATAGGTAAAAGTTATGGTATTAATGCTAGTACTATTGATGAATTAGATAATGCTCTTCGTCCTGTTATTGATGAAATGTTTAACTATGCCCAATTTGCTATTAGTAAAGATTTTATTAATGATAGTACAAAAACTAATGATAAAACTAATAAATATATTTATCGTGAAAATGGTAAAACTATTATAAATATTGATGGTAAAACTTATAGTTATAATAGTTATCAAGATTTTATTATTAGTAATGGTTTAGTTAGAACTAAATTAGCTAATACTAATACTAATGAAACTGCTGGTAATTGGCAAATAGATATTCATTCTAAACTTGATATTACTTATGAACTTGAGGGTAGACCCCCCGTGGAGGATGGAACAATACCTGAACAGCTATCAGAGTTCATGTTAGATGATACTCTTAATGCTATTAATTTTAATGCTTTTGAATCTGCTATAACTGCTAAGAATTTAACTCGTGGACTTAAAAAGTATTTTGCTAATGACCAAACTGCTATTGATTATATTAATGCTCTTCAAAAGATTGGTATATTGCCTAAGAATATTCAAGTTGTAGATAGTATTACTGATAATAACAGTAATAAAGTTAATGCTGTTTATCATCGTGATACTGATACAATTGAACTTAGTAGTTCTGCTATTGCAGGTCAAAGAGTTTATCGAGTTGTTAATATTATACTTCATGAAAGTTTACATAGACAACTTTATACTAAATATAATACTGAACAAGCTCTTGCTTTAGTTAAACCTATATATGATAAATTTAAAGCTTGGCTTGATACTCAAGATGATGCTACTAAAGAAAGACTTAAACCTTATCTATTTGAGAACTTTAATACAAGTGAAGCTCTTGAAGAATTTCTAGTTGAAAGTATTACTAGTAATGCTCTTATGTCAGCTCTTAATGAAATAAAATATGATAATAGAAAAACTAATAAATGTAAGACTTTATTTAGTAGACTTCTTGAAGTTATTGCTGATATGTTAGGTATTAAAATTAATGAAGATAGTTTATTAGCTGCTGCTAGAGATGCTTATAAAGCTATTAAAAAAATACCTAAAGAAAATAATCAAGAGGCTATTCAAGGAACTTTTCAGTTTGAAGAAGAAACTGCTAGTACAGAACAAATTGAAAATCCTAATGAAGATAATAGTCAAGATTATAATTATAATAATGATAATCTTAATGATGGACTTGATATGTTTAGTAGTGTTGATGATGATATAGTGCTGAATATGGCTGAATTAACTAGCCGTTTATCGATAGCACAACAGCCCGAATTTGCCACTTTGCTTGACACAGGACGCATCAGTTTTAGCTGTATGTAGAATTAATCGAGCAAATATAAAAGTCGCTTAAAACGAAAGGAAATCACCTCTATGACGATGTAATTAAATTTTACTTTACATTAGTCATAGAGGTATTACTATTAATGAATTTAAACTTAAATATAAACTTATGAGTTGTGGAAATATTAAACTTGTAGGATATAATAATCTTAATAATGTTATTATTAAAGAACATGGTTCTAATAATGCTGATTATTATAGTCTTATAGCTATGGTTGAAGACCCAATCTTTAAGAAGATTATAGCTGATAGAGGTATTAATGTTAAAACTTCTGGAAGACAAGCTTATAATGCTCTTCTTGAAGCTAGAGCTATTAAACTCCGTAATATGGATGATATAGCTTCTGTTGCTGAAAAAGAAGAACGTGGTTTGTTTAGTACAATTAAAGCTAGAGATACAGCTATTACTTATATGGCTGATATTATGAATAAACTTAGTTTTAATTTTTTATATAATGGTGCTCCATTAAATTTTAATGAAATTAAAAAACGTACCAATGAAACTGTTATTAATGCTGGACTTAAACGTGCTAAGAAATTAGCCGGAAGTGATGAAGCTAAAAATAATGAACTTAATAGCTTTATTAATAATCCAAGTCCTGCTATTAAAATTAATGGTCTTGGAGCATTTCTTCGTAAATATGGTGATGCTCAAAATTTTAATTATGGTGCATTACTTCGTTCTTTAACTAATACTGAATTTAATGAAGCTCTTTTTAATAATAAAAATGTAGCTAAACTTATTAAACGAGATGAATTATATCAAACTACTGATTATGAAGAATTAGGCGGTTATCTTGATGAAACTTCTACTGAAGGTGATGAAAATAGTATAGATGATGGTATTGATTTAATGACTCAACTTTGGAATTTAAGTATTGGTGAAGTTAAAGATTTTAATAAACACGTAGAAGAAATTATTAAATATCATCTTGCAAGTTTACCTAAACTTACTGCTGCTTCTCAACTTGATAATGGAAGTTATCCTTTTGATACTAATAATGAATTAGGGGTTGTTACTTTTTCTGATGCTAATTATTTATCTAAAATATTATATGCTAGTGCTGATACTAGTAATGTAGATAATTTTATAGCTAGTCTTAAACGTATATCTGAAACTATTCCAAATTGTGAATGTTTAATTCAATTACATGATTTACTTAGCAAAAATAAAGTATTTGCTAATAAGTATATGATGGTGTTTAATAAACCTATTATATCTAAAATTGAAACTTATATTCAAACTGATTCTAATGGTAATAGTTATGTTCGTGCTCGTGTAACTAACCCTAATACTGATTCTCGTACCATTTTACAGAATACTTTTTATAATAATGTTAAGAATAATATTATTACTAATCGTGTTCCTACTGCTCGTGAAAAGTTTCGTATATATGATAGATATAAAAATACTCCTCATGCCAATCTTTATTTATATGATGCTTTTAAAGAAATATTTCCAGATATTAATCAAGCTAGTTTTAATTTAGCTATTGCTAAGATTGGTCGTGTTGCTATGGCTAATAATCTTATTAACTTTGCTAATGTTATTAATCGTACAGTTGAAAACTATAATAAATATGTAGAAGCACTTAAAAAAGATAAAGGAACTAAAATGCCTGATAGTTTTATTAATAGAGGTGATACTTCTATTATATATCAAATGGCTGATGTTTTTAAAGATATTATTTATATTCCTGTTGAACTTAATTCTCGTAATCCTGAAGGTAATTTAAGTTCTGATGTTATTAATAGAAGTTTTATTACTAATATTGCTAAAATAATTAATGATGACAAATCTACTATTGAAGAACAAAATGCTATGGCTGAAGCTTATGCTAGACAAAAGTTTGCTAGTCATCAATATGATTATAGTAATTTACTTCTTGAACATCGAGATACTAATGGTAATATAATTAATTATGGACTATTTAGAAGAGTTGGAAATGGAACTCCTAAACTTACTGAATATGCTCGTAGTATGTTTAAAACTTCTCTTCTTAATGGTATTAGTGAATTAGATAATAATAATAATGACTTATATCGTAGTATGAGTGATGGTGATTATTTAATTACTGCTATGGGATTATTTATGACTGATATTAATAATTCTGAAACTCCTACTGCTAATTATTTACTTCCCATACCTAGTGATGCTCCTAAAAACTTTACTATTACTGCTCCTAGATATAGTCTTGCTGGATTACGTAGTCAACTAGAAGATGGAACTAAAATTATAAATAAAGAACATCCATTATTTAAACAGTATTATAATATAGTTATTCAAGAACTTACTAATATGGCTCAAGCTGTTAATGTAATGTTTAAGACTAATACTAATGGTAATCCTATTTTAACTAATGGAGATTTTGAATTTAGTGATACTTATAATAATAAACCTGAACATTTTTATAATCAATACCATAAAGATGGAAAAGGTAATGTATTTACTACTAAAGATGGACACAAAGTTTTAGCTGGTAGAGTATTTAGTTTTAAACGTTTAGTTAGTAAAATTACTCCTAATAGTAATGGAGCATTTAATGAACTAATTGGATATGGTAAAACTATTGACATCCTCTACGGGGGGTCTACACATGGACTTAGCTATATTAATAATCAAGTAGTTCTTAATGGAGAACAACGTATTGCTCTTGAAGATGCTGTTGCTGATTGGTTAAATGAATATATAACTAATGGTTATAAAGAACTTAAAAATAAATATGGTACATTTATTGATGATAGGATTAATAATGAATCTTTAGCTGAATTTCTAGTTAATGATTATCTTGTTAGAGATAGTATGTACGATATGTATGGTGGTGACCAAAGTTTTTATAAGAATGGTCAAGCTATTCTAAAACGTATTAAAGAAGTACAAGCTAGTGGTAATCCTTTTGGTAATACTGATTTTACTAAAAATGATTTAGATATAGCTACTGATTTATATGATATAACTATCAAAGGTAATGCTGTTACTGTTCCTTATACTGTTAATGGAGTTACTAAACGTAAAAAAGTAGTTCTTCAAGATAAATTTAGGGGTGTTACTATTTATAATACTTTTAAAGCTTCTGATAAAGTTGTTATTGATAGACTCGATAATCAACTTAAAAAAGCTGGACTTGATAAAAAAGATAGAGAACGAATATTAGAACCATTTAAAGGCGGTGTTAATGCTAATGATGCTCAATCTTATATTACTCTTGAAGAATGGATTCGTCGTATTACTGCTGCTGGTGAATTAGATAAATATGCTGGACTTATTCAGAGCCTTACAGACGATACTCCAATAGATAAAATTGATTGGACTAAATTTGCTAATAAAGTTCAAATTCAAAAGAATTTCTATTATGATTTATATTATGATACTACTGTTGGTATTGAAGTTCCTAGACAAGTAAAGAATGCAGAGTTTGTTCTTATTCCTAAACTTATTAAAGGAACAGAACTTGAGAAAGTTTATAATATAATGACTAATAGAGGTATTCATCAGCTTAATACTGTTGAAACTGTTAAAGTTGCTCAACATAATAGAATGACACTTTGGAATAACGATGGCGTTCTAACTGATAAAGCTCTTAAAGAATTTGATGATAATGTATTTGATAATTCTGAATTGTTTAGTTATAATTATCTTTATCGTCAACAAGAAGTTCCTCAGCATATAGTTGATGCTAGTAATAAAGCTGCTATTCAGATTATGAAGAAAATGCTTGATAATCTTCCTAATAAACCTGAACTTAATGACCTTAAAAATAAAGTATTTAATAATTATGTAGCTAATATTAGAAATAGTTTTGAAAAAACTTGTGCTGAACTTGGTATTGGATTGGATGATAATGGTCATATTGATTTAAATTCTAATGGCACTATTAGAAATCTTAATCGTTTTGTATTCTTTGATAGATTTAAAGAAAATGCTCAACAACAAGGAGTTGAAAAAGCTCTTCTTGAATTTTTTGATTTAGATAGTGCTGGATTTAATAATCTTCCTTTATTCTTATCTAATATTAATAGTAAACTTGAAAGTATTGCTAATAGTTATTTTAATACTAATATTACTAGACAACTTATTAGTGGATGGCATGCTGCTCAGCTATCTGACTTTGGGTTTAAAGTTGATAAACAAACTCAAACAGATAGTAAACTTCAATATAAAAAGATTGGAGAAGTTGATGGCACTCCTGTTTATTATACTGAAATTAAACTTCCTAGATGGAGTAGTAAACTTAAAGGATTAAATATTGAACAAGTTCCTGATAGCTTACGTACTATGATTGGTTATCGTATTCCTACTGAAGGTAAGCAATCTATATGTATTATGTATGTTAAAGAGTTTCTTCCTGATGCTTATGGTAGTACTGTTGTTGTTCCTGATGAATGGGTTACTCAAACTGGTTCTGACTTTGACGTTGATAGTGTTTATGGTATGTCTAAAACATTTAATCTTGTTAAAGGTATTCCAACTGAAATTACTCATGCTAGATATACTAAAGATGAAGTAGGATATATTAATTATGTTAAAGATAATGTAGATAAAGCTAGTCGTAAAATTCTTGGTAAGACTTATAATAAACAAGGTAATATTAGAGCTTCTTTAAAAAATAGCGAAGATGCTATTAATGCTACTCTTGAAGGTTATAATGGCAATCTTAAAGTTGTTGAAAAAATTGCTAATGATGGTGGACTTAAGTCTTACGAATCATACTTAAAACTCCCCGTGGAGGATACAAGTAGTCAGGCTGCTAGAACTAATGCTATTATTCAATCATTTATTGATATACTTAATAATCCTGCTGCATTTGAAGAAAATACTACTACTTCTAATTTTGAAAATGTCAAAGAAGCTAATGAAACTTATGCAGAAATAGTTGGTGCTAATAAAACAACTGTTGCTCCTAGTGATTTCTTTACTCAACTTGATTGGTTTGATGCTGCTACTTCTGGTATTAAACTTAAAGGTATTAGTGTTAATCGAGATACTTTTATGAGTATTGGTAATGTTACTAAAGCTAATCATAGTGAAGGTATTAAAGTTATGTACACTACTGATGTGATTAGTGAGCAAGAAGCTGTTAATAGATATGGTAAAGAAAATGTTGAAACTATTGGTAATAAACATATTCGTATTACTCATAAAAATTTTGGTTGGTCTGGAGATGATAAGAATGTTGATGGCTATTTGATTAATCCTTATAGTTCTCAGACTACTGCTCATATTCTTGATGTTATGAAAGAGGGAGCTATACATAATGAAAATACTTATACGTTTAATGCTTTTAAAACTATTGTTGACTTTGGAAGTAATTATGATACTGCTATTGGATTTATGTGGCAACCTGCTATTGATATACTAGTTCGTAAATGGAAAGAAACTAATAGTGTTCTTGCGGAAGGTACTAAAAATCCACTTACTGAAGCTATTAGAGAAGTTGCTCATAATCTTGGTTTTGGCGAAAAAGTTAATTTTGCTGGACGTAAAAAGCTAATTGATATTATTAATGAAAGTTATGGTGAAACTTTCAAGAAATTATTCAATTTAAGCGTTTCTGACGCATTTTCATCACCTGACATTATCTTTTCATCAGACGCATATAAATCTCGTCTTAGAGGGGAAATGAATGGCGTTCAGCAGGCTTTATTTGACCTTTATGTTTTAGCACAATTCAATCGGTTAAACTCAATCGGACAGGATATAAGTAATAATCTTAATATTCTTAGTGCTGATAAATATGGTGCTAAACAAAGTTTTTATGCTAGTGATAAAGTATTTAGAGATGCTAGAACTGTTATTGAAAATAGTAATATTTATGCTCCATCCTCTACGGGGGGTCAAACATTGCTATTAGAGAGTGTCTTTCCTGATATTAGTGGTGGTATAGATGCGTTTATTAAATCAGATATATCTAGAAGTAGTTATCCTAGTTTAGCCGCTTTTCTACAAATGAGTACTGCTCTTAGTGTTAAAGCTACTCAACAAGTATTTGAAACTGCTAATCCTGTATTTATTGATTATGTATATAGAATAGCAGAATGGACTAAGGGTGGAATAATGACTGAAAAATTATATAATGACTATAAAGATTATCTTATTAATAAACTAGAAGTAGGTAATAATGGTAGTTCTTATCTTAATTTACCTGTTACTATTGTTGATGGTGATTTTGTTCATCCTAAATTTATTAAAGAATATGGTACTGGTCAATCTAGAGCTTTAGAAATTGGACGAGTTAGTGGTACATTAGTTAATATTAAAACAGATGATGTTGTAGTTAAAAATATATTTGAACCTACACAAACTGAAATTGATGTATTTGCTAGACTTACTCCTGCTCAAAAAGTTGATTGGATTAAACGTAACTTTAGTCAAGATGGAAGTGTATTTGCACATATTGAAATAGTTGCTAATGATGAAAGAAATAATCGTCGTAATGTAAATATTCAATATATTAATTACATACAAGGTGATATTACTAATGATGAAGCCCATAGATTGTTTGATAGAGCTTGGAATCATCCTAATCCTCTTATTAAACTTACAGCTCTTGATTTAGTTAAATATGCTTTTATTGTTGAAGGTCATAAATTTAGAACTAGAAATATTAGTAGACTTATAAGTAATACTCCCCTTAGAGGATTGAGTGAGGGCGGAATAGCTATTGGAGATATAGCTATGAAAGGTATTAATAGTTATGGTTTTGTTGATAAAGATAATGTTGAAGATATAATTGGTTTTATTCGTAAGAATTATAATAGTTTTAATTGTCCTAGTTATACATTTAAAAGACTTACTAATAATAAAATTAATTATAGTCTAAAAAGAAGTGGTATTATTATTTTTAATGGTCAAGAAAATCTTGATAATATAGGAATAATAAGAAATGGAGATGTTATTAATGCTATTAGAATTAATAGAAATTTATATATTAAAGGAACTTATGATGGAACTTTAGCTTATTATCCTATTGATAGACTTGAATCATTTGAAACTTATAATAGTATTGAGCCAAGTATTATAGCTAATAATAACATTCATAAACCTTTATCTGTTCTTCTTTATAAAGGTCTTACTCAACAAGAAAAAAGAGATAAATTTATTGATGGTATTAAAGATAACATTAATGAAGCTGTAAATAAAGATTATAAAGAAGTTCCTAAACTATATGGTAAATATATTTCTGATGAGTATTTCCAGCCTTTTATGAATACTCCTTTTGAGAATAATACTATATATACTATTAATGATAAATTTTATCTTAACATTAATGGAACTACTGCTATTAATTTAAGCGATGATTTAAAACAATATAAAGCTAAATATCCTAATATTGAAGATAGTAAACTTGGATTGTTTATTAAAATTAATGAAAATGAAATAGATAGAGTTACTAGTAATACTGATAGATATAGTAGTATTGATGACCAAACTCCTATTGGTAGATTTGCTAAAAATGCTAGTTTAGTTATTTCAAGAGCTGTTCGTCATGGACAACCTGCTGCTCAAAATGTTCTTAATGCTCTGAATAATGCTGAAATTAATTATCTTGATAGTAGTAGTCTTTCTGATAATTCTGAATTTTCATTATCAGTTATAGCTAATTATATAGATGTTGAAGCTAATAATATTCTTAATGATATTAATCGTTTTATTAAAATTGATGGTATTGATAAACCTATTAACGATAAAGATGTTATTGGTAAAGTTCTTAAAGATGAACAACTTCAAAATCGTTTCTTAGATGTTATTCTTAGTGCTAATACATTTAAGAATAAATATAAACTTATTAGCGAAATTGATATTGATAGTACAAATCTTGATGATAAAACTAAAGATAATATTAGAAAGATTCAAAAACTAGTTAATCAAGTTGATTCTAATACTATTGTGCATTCTGCTAGAAAAGATTGGTTTGAAAGATGGATTCAATTACGTACTACTAATCCTAATTATATAAGTGGTCTTATGAAAGAATTTGATGCTTATGGTGATACTGGATTTATGGATTATTGGATACAAGATATTCGGGCTAATCGTAACTTTGTATTGCAGAATATACTTAAAGATGTAATGGGTACTGTTGAAGAAGGTCGTCTTAATGGTATTAAAGAATCTAATGACTTTAGAAATTATCTTAAAAAGCTTAAAACTAGAGCTGCTAAAGATGGTAAATCTGTTAGTCTTGATAGTATTATCGATGATGATGGTAGATTAATTCAACCTAATAATCCTATTTGGGAAGAAAAGATGAAGAAATATAGAGATGCTGCTATTGAAGCTGAACAAAAATTTGGTATAAATAGTGTTGAACATCTTATTGCTCTATCTAATAAAGCTAAATTTATTGATATGACTACTATTCATCAGCTTAAACCAATTACTGTTCAAGATGAAGATGGTAATAATGTTATTATTGAATATTCTACTTATATTATAAATCTTGAAAGAAGTTTATTAGGACTTAAAAAAGGAGATGATGGTATTCCTAAAGAATTTGCTGAATATAAAAGACTTAATAGTAGAATACGAGATATTCTAAGCCAAGCTACTGATAATGTTACTACACAAAGTCAAGATGAAGAACTTGGACGTATATATGCTCAAATGGATAGTCTTACTAGTCTTTATGATGAAGATGGTAATAAAAAAATTGGTCATGATTTAAATGTAGCTGAAAGACTTCGTGCTTATCAAACTAATATTCGTAAAGTTAAAGAAATGTTTTATGATAAGCAAGCTAAAGAAGGGTTTGATTCTAAACTTAAAGAACAACTTTCTATTATTAGTAAATATGAAAGTCAACGTGATGCTAATGGTAATCTTCTTATTAGTATGGAAGAACTTATGAAAGTTCCTGAATATTATGAAGCTAAAGAATGGATTCGTAAGAATACTAGATATATTCTTGATATTAAAGATATAGAAGATTTAAATTGGGCGTTTGAAGAACTTAAAGATGCTAATAAAGGTAATAGTGTTCTTAATCTTGCCATCAAAGAATTTCAAGCTAAAGATGAATTTAATGTAGTTGATGGACGTAAAATACCTGAAGAACGTGCAGCTCTTATAAAAGCTGAAACAGTTAGAAAATATAAATATACTAAAGGCAATGGTATGCCTTATGTTGGTATTATTCGTTCTGCTGAAGATGAACTTAGAATTTATCGTGCTGATTTCTATAATTATCTTACAGGTAATAAATCTAAGAGTGAAGAAGAAATTAATGTAGGAGAAGCTATTAATAAAATACTTGAGAAGTATTTTAATAATGCTACTAGAACTCTTAATACTGCTGATATTAGTCAAGAAGATTTAGAACAACTCAAGACTGGTTTTGAAGTATTTAATGAAATTACTAGAGGAGAAAAGAGTACCGATAAAGCTAAAGCAAAACGTGTTGCTGAATTTATTGAAAGTGAATGTGATGTTACTTATAATTGGAAACAATATGAACTTGATAAAAATAGAGCTTTTGCTAAAGGTAAAAAATATTATGATAAGTGGTTAGAAGTATTTAGTGAACAAGTTGAAGAAAATGGAACTATTGCAGAAAGACCTAATCGAACTATTTATGGTATTATTAAACCTAAAGATTTAGATAAATGGACTGATATTGATAGAACTGCTGCAATTAATATTCTTCAAAAGAGAACTAGAGAAACTACTACTCAATATTACTATATAAAAGAAAGAGAAGTTCTTGACAAATATGGTATTGATAGTGTTGAATATAAACAATGGTATAGAGATAATCATTATTTTGACCCATATACTCGTACTATTAAACCTATTCGTATTTGGACTACTATGCAAATGATTAAAGATGATGGTTCAGCTGTTGTTGGTAATTATGAACCACGTATTAATCAAATGCATATTACTCCTAAAGAAGAACTTATTAATCCAGAATATAGTAGTTTTGTTAATAAGTATAAAGTAGGAACTGGATATGATAATACTGTTTATACTAATCTTAATGAGTATCAACTTGAACTTATGAATAAAGTAAATGAACTTATGAAAAAGTATTGTTTTACTAATAGTAATAAGAGATATGTTGATATGGGTTATCTTCCAGCTTTACCTAAATCTAAAGATATGACTGTTAAAGATTACTTTGAACAAGCTCTTAGTTTTCTTGGTTGGACTGCTAATGTTCCTAATAATACTGGATGGAGAAATAATGAAGATTTAACTTTTGATAAAGATTATGATATTCCTAATCCTAGATTATCTCAATTAGCTAATAAAGATACACAACAACTTCCTACTATACCTAAATTTAAAGAGCCTAATGAAAGTGATGAAGAATTTAGTAAACGTAAAGCTGCTGCTATTAAAGCTAGAGATGAGATTATTGAAAAGAATAATAAGATTCATAATGATATTCTTAATCGTAATTGGGAAGAAGTATTTAATAGTTTCTTAATTGAAAGTAATAGATATAATGCTATTAAAACAGTTAAAAATCTTCTTTATACTGCCGACCAAATTATTACTAGCAATACTGCTTATGATATAAATTATAAAGGTAGTATAACTGAAAATAGAGAAGCTAGTGCTGGTGGAGAAATTGAATATAAACAAGAACAACAAACTAGAACTAGTCAACATCTTAGAAGTTTTATACGTCGTCTTGTATTTGAACAATATAAAGATAATAAAACTCCTAATTTAGTTAAACTTGGTTCTCTTGCTCAAAACATTGCTGGTAGTAAATATATGATGATGAATATTACTGGTGGTATAGCTAACGTTCTTACTGGTTCTAGTAATATATTTATGGAACGAGCTGCTGGTGAATATATTAATCTTAAAGATTGGGAAGCTGGTAAATCTGAATGGATTAAAGGAACTGTTAGTTATATGGCTAATATGTATAGTGAAAATAGTAGTACACTTCAAGATGCTATTATTAAACTTAGTCATGTAGTTGATTTTGATAGAGTAACTGAAGTTAGTACTGCTGAAGGTCTTAAAGAAAATATTCGTAGAGTTCGTGGATTACTATTTAGTCCTCAATCTGTTGGTGAACATTATATGCAAAATGTTATGCTATTTGCTATGCTTAAATCTCATAGACTTGTTGATAATGGTAGAGGTGGTTATGATATAATGAGTAAAGAAATGTATCATCGTAAAGCTGAACAAGATGCTCTTATGTCTGTAATAAATACTCCCCGTGGAGAAGAGAACCAAGCTCTTCTTGAACAATTCAATAAGTTCATGGATGAAGCTAAAGCTGATAATAAAAAACGAGCTAAATATAATCTATTTAAAGCTAATCCTATATTTGATTTTGTTAAAACTTATCTTAATGAAGAACAACAAAGAGAATATATAGCTAAGCGTAAAGAACTTATTAAGAATATTGATAAAAAGTTTGCTAAACTTCCAGATATTTATAATCAATTTGAACTTAAAGATGGAATTGCTCAAATAAAATCTGATAGTAAACTTACTCTTAAAGAATATGCTAAATTTATTGATAAAGTTCGTGAAGTAAATAAGAAAGTTCATGGTGTTTATGATAAACTTGGTTCTGCTAATATTGAACAACATTGGTGGGGTGGTATGGTTATGCAATATCATAAACATCTTTATCCTGGTTTTAAGAAACGTTATCGTTGGAATGGTTATTATAATGAAACTCTAGGTACTGTTGAAAAAGGTAGTTATACTAGTCTTTATGATTATTTGACCATTCCATTTAAAGAAACTAACATAGGAGAAATTAATAATGTAATTGATGTTCTTAAAGCATTTCAAACTTATGGTAAGAATTTGCTTTCATTTGCTATTAATTTCAAACTTAATTATGAACTTCTTCCTGAACATGAAAAAGCAAATATTAGACGTAATTTAGGTGATTTACTTTATGTAGGTGCTGCTATTATTGGAGCAATTGCTATAACTGGTATGGGAGGTGATGATGATGAAGGTATTATTTATAATCTTATGCTTTATCATGCTGACCGTCTTGCTTCTGAAGCTGCTTCATTTACTCCATTTGGAGCTTATGCTGAAGGTAAAAAATTATGGTCTAGTCCTGTTGCTATTGGACAAACTATTAATGACTTACTTGGTACTACTGCTATGGCTGCTAGATTCCTTATTGAAGAAGATTTCACAGAGGAATATACTACTGGTAGATATAAAGGTATGAACAAGTTTGAAGTTATGGCTATACGTAATATACCTGTTATTCGTAGTATTAATCGTGTTCTTGATTTACCTAATAATAATAGTTATTATAAACTTGATGAAAATATACTTAGTATTATACCTTATAAAGATATAGCTAAAGATATATTTGAATAAGCTGGACTTGAATCTAGTAAAAAATAAGGGCTTGCCTATGGTATCACTACCTAGACAAGCCCTATTTCTTTTATCATTAATAACTTAATAATCAAGAACTATTTTTCCATCTTCATTTAATATTACACACTTAGTATATGTACTTCCGGCATCACAGCCACCATAAAACTTACTCATATGTCCTCCATACTCTGCATATGCTTACCTGCTGCGCAATCCACGCA